>JAEEGK010011400.1_pt1 | contig 20309 bp, 19 predicted proteins | sample 8958771 | NCBI WGS metagenome assembly JAEEGK01 (sample SAMN16246547, study PRJNA631951) | gut metagenome | biome: gut microbiome; feature: rumen; material: SC-attached | host: Bos | place: Iran: Karaj | collected 2018-10
TATGGAATAGATTCTACAACTGTTAAAGTTTATTCTCAAAATACAATTGTTCCTACAAAATTGTGTAGTGGAGGCGACTGTAAATGGACAGATAGAAGTATGGGTAAAGAAGAAAATTATGTAAGTAGTTATGTTACATTTGCTCATATAGGTAGTGGCTTCCTTGAGGATTTCGCATCTAATTATGTTCCAGCTGAATATAAGAATAAAGTATTAAGTGCTTCTGATAAGGTATGTACTGTATCGGCTGAAGAAGCCAAAAACCCACAAACTATAAGGAATAAAGTCAAAGACGAAAAATGTCGTTGGGTTGATTACATTGAAGATTATAATGTTGTACATGGACACAGGGAAGTACCTACTTATAACAATGTGTCGAACTCTTTAGACAGAGTTACTAAAGTACCTGCTTACTTTAGATTGGCATATAAATAGGAAGAGAGGTGGAATTATATGAAAGAGTCTTATTGGGGTTATTGGTTAGTAATATTTGGTATCTTTATAGTAGTTCTATTGATGCTTACAAATGATGCTACTACTACAAATACTGAAGATTATTATCAATTAAAAGAAGTTGCAAATAGTGCTATATATGATTCTATTGATTATTCCTATTACACAGGAACACAACAAATAAGAATGCTTAAGGAAGTTTTCGTAGAAAACTTCCTTAGAAGATTCGCTGAAACAGTATCTGCTTCAGACACATATACTGTTGAGTTTTATGATTTATATGAATCTCCACCTAAAGTTAGTGTGAAGATATCTACATCTACTGCTAAATTCTTAGTTGGTCAAGATGGTAGTCATAAAGCTGATAAAGCAGAAGATAATTTAACAAGTTTAGATGTTGTTAATTCAATTGATTTAATTGTTGAATTTGATCCTAAAATTCCAGGTCAAGATGGTCAATCTGGCTATGGTGTAGTTTATGATAATTTCTGTGATTATTACGGAAATAATTAATTAGTATAGGAGGAATAAAATGGGAAATTTACTTGTACCTTTTAAAAAGTTTTTAAGTAATAAAAATACAGTTACTATACTAGGTGTATTGATTGGTATTGTTGTATTGTATTTTGGTTACAATTGGCGTGTTAATCAATCTACACAACCTATGGAAATACCATACTGTAATACGACATTAAAAGCTGGTCAAAAGATAACAGAAGATTACATATCATATACTAAGATTCCAAAAAACACTATTTCTGAAATGAATAATTTAGTTGTAGATGTTAATCAAATACGTGGTAAATTAGTTTCATATGATAGTAAGATTGCTAGAAATGGTTTCTTCTATCAAGAAAACTTGATATCAGAAGAACAAATGCCAGATTCAATATTTACTGATATTCCTGATGGTTATACTGTATTTAAATTAAAAGTTAATAACGAAACAACATATTTTAACAGTATCTTCCCTGATGATGAGATAGACTTATATATCCATACTGATTATTCAGATGGTACTGGTTCCGAAAACAAAGTTGTTTACGGAAGATTTATTAAACAAATACAAGTATTAGCTGTTAAGGATTCAGATGGTAAAAACGTATTTGCTGATAAAGATAATCCTACTGAATCTGAAGGTTTGTTATTTGCAGTTCCTGAAGACTTATACTTATTGTTAAGTAAAGCTACATATTTAGGATTTGATATTGTTCCTGTTCCTAGAAATAGCTCTTATTCTGCTGCTGCTGCAGCTACAGAGAAAACTAGTGAAGAGTTAGAAGCAATGATTATTAGTAAAACTTATATATTACAAAATGAATGTAAAGATTTAACTGTATGTGGTTAGTAAAAAAATAAAAAGAGGGTGTAATAATGGATGAGAAAAATGTCTTCTCACAGATGGACTTTGGCCCTTTATCCGAATTTTTAGAGGATGATGATGTTACCGATATTTCATATAGTAACAGTGGTCAGGTTTGGCTGAAAACGTTATCAAGGGGTGTTTTTCAAGTTGAAAGACCTGATATAAACAATCCTTTCATGGAGAAATTAGCTTTCCAGTGTGCTAACGTAATGGGTAAAACATTTAATATGGCTCATCCATTTTTGGACTCTGAAAGTGCTGAATTACGTATGAACTTTGTACACGATTCCATTGCAACCAATGGAATCGCGGTACTGATACGTAAAACTCCGGCTAAGATACGTTTGAACAAAGACAAATTAATAAATGAACAATATATTACAGAACAAATGCATGATTTTTTAATTAAATGTGTTTGGGGACATTGTAATATTATGGTTGCTGGAGAAACTGGTTCAGGTAAAACTGAGCTTGTTAAATATCTAGCTAGTAATTCTAAAGAGGATGAAAAAATTATTTCTATTGAAGATACATTGGAACTTCACTTAGATAAGATTTTCCCTCATAGAGATATAGTAGCTATGAAAACAAATAATATTGCATCATATACTGATGCGTTGGTAGCCTGCATGAGACAGAACCCAATATGGATTCTACTTGCCGAGGTTCGTTCTGCTGAAGCTGTTATGGCAGTTCGTAACTCTATTTCTTCAGGTCACCACATTATTTCAACAATCCACGCCGATAAGGCAGCTAGTATTCCAATGCGTATGTACGCTTTGTTGGAAGGTAGTCAGGATATTGAACAATACTTGTCTTCAATTCATAGATATATTCAGATTGGAATATATGTTAAAGGTTATTTCTCAAAGGCTTTAGGAAGATTCCAACGTGAGATCATGGAAGTATGTGAATTCTACGTTGACCAAGATAATAAACCAAGGTCAAATGAATTATATTCTAAGACATTAGATGGTAGGGTAACATTACATAATCCTACTAAGAAATTAATTGATTATTTAGGAATAGGTAATGTTTACTTTGATACTGATGATATCTTTGGTTTAGGAGATGCTGATTATAAAGAAGATTTATCAAATTTAAGAGATGGATCTAGTGATAATTATGCAAATAAAAAGACTTCTTCTGAAGCTTTAGATAAGATGTTAAATGAAAATGCTACGGTAGGAAATGAAGGTGGTGAAGCCAAACCTGCAGAACAAGCTCCAGCAGCTCCTGCAGCACCAGCTCCACAAACAACTGCTCCAGCTCCTGCGGCACCTAGTGCAACTACTCAAACAGTAGCACAACCTGCAGCACCAGCTCCAGCAGCACCAGCACCAGCACCAGTTGCTGCAAGTGCTGTTACTCCGGCGGCGCAAGCTCCGGCTCCTCCAGCTCCACAAGCTCCTGTTGTTAAGCCAGTAACTACAACGGTTGCTCAACCAACACAAGGAACTCCAGTAGCACAACAAACGACAGCTGTTCCACCAGCACCACAGGTTGTAAAACCGGTTGTGGCGGCTCCGCAAGTACAGGTACAGGCTACTGCTGCACCTGCTGCACCTCAACCAGCTGGTAGTGCTACTCCGGCAACAGCGACGGACGTTTTATGAAAGTAAGGTGATTATATGGAATTGATATTATGGATAGTTATTGCAATATTTGTATTAGCTTATAGATATAATACAGGTGATAATGTTTATAAATTCTTTGCTGATACTGTTGCTAATGTTTACAATACTTATGCACCTTATAGTTATAGAGAAGTTAAGGAAAAGACAAAAGAATTAGGTTATGAATATACACCTAGACAATACTTAGTACAAGTTGTTTTGCTTGGTGGTTTTGCTGCAATAGTTAGTTTCTTATATTTTTATAGTATTTTGATAACTGCTATATATACAGCAATAGCTATTGCCTTTGTTCCTTACTTATCTTACTTAAGAACAAATAGATTATATAGTGAATATTTATTTGAACAGATTCAAGTTTATACAACAAACGTAATTATGGAATTTAATACAACACAATCTTTTGTTAAATCATTAGAAGGTGTTAGAGATTCAGGTATCTTACAAGATCCAGTTTTAAGAGATGTTAAGAGAATGATTCAAATGTCTTATGAAAATGGTACTATTGATGAATCTATTGAATTTTTCAATCACGCATATCCTTATTATATGGTTAAAAATATGCACCAATTATTCTTACAGATTACTAAGGAAGGTGCGAGAGATTCAGGTGAAGCTTTAGAGCTTATGTCAATGGATATCGATGCCTTAGTTGAAGGTGTTTATAAAGATAGAATGGATAGACAAGTATTCCATACAAAGTTCTTAACATTCGGTGGTGCTTTATTCTTACTGGTAATGGTTATGCAATTATTATTCGGTAGAAACGAGTACTTAAAGATGTTGGAAAAGATATATGTAAAACTGATCTTGCATGCCATAATTATTATTGACTGTTATTTCTTGCTTACTGGCGAAAAATTCTACAATGAAGACGTGGGGGTTGAGTAGTTATGTATTTTGAGATATTAGCAATTGGTATTATTTCGTTTGTTGTATTAACAATAAATGGTTATATTAAACCAAATAAATTTATACAAGATAATCAAGATATCTTTATGAAGTTAAAAGAAGAGGATTATGATTTCTTAGTTAAAGCAAAATATGGTGATGGATTAGATTCAGATGTTTTGTATCAAAAAAGAATTAAGAATGGTCTTATCGTTATTGTTTTATTAATATTTATAATGTTATCTGATTTATCATTAGTTAAAATTGTTCTATCTTGTGTAGGTGGATATGTAGCATTTAAGATGGATTATAGTAACTTAAAGAGTTTCTATAAGAGACACTTACAACAGATAGATTCAATGTTGCCTTATTACTTAAAAGGCTTAGAAATATTAATTCAGCACTATACTGTTCCAGTTGCTTTAGGTAAATCAATACCTGATGCTCCAGAAATATTTAGATCTGGATTAATAGAGATGATTAATAAGATTAATGCCGGTGATGCAACTGTTACTCCATATATGGAGTTTGCACAAACATATCCGGTTCGTGACTCAATGCGTATGATGCGTTTGTTATATCGTTTGAGTTTAGGTCGTCAAGAGAGAAAGCAAGAACAATTGATTACTTTCTCTAAAACAATTTCCAATCTACAACAAAAGGCTAGAGAGACTCGTTATAAAGAGAGACTTGACAAGATGGAAAGTAAAACAATGAACATGCTTGTTTGTACAGGTGTAGGTGTTATGATTTTACTATTAATTGCCGTTATGAATATGATTGGATCATAAAATTATTGAATTAATAAAATTTAAATAGTATAATATAATTATAAAATGGAAAGGATGATATATAAATGAAAGAAGCTACAGGAGAATTAAATATGACAGTTATTACAGTTGTTGCTATCGCTGCAATCGCTGCATTATTTACAATATTTATTATGCCTAACATTCAAGCAAACATTATGTTACAAACAGCATGCTCAAATATCGATGCTGATGGTAACTATGAAGCTACAAGTGATGGTGCTAATGCAGGTAATGCTGGTAACCAACAAGATGCAAACATAGTTACTTGTCAAGGATTTACATGTACAGCTATATATAATGGACGTTCATTCAATAAAAGATGTAGCGGTACTAACGATGCTGGTTAGTTTATAGTTTAAAATAGAAGGTATATTATGAAAGAAGCTACAGGTGAGTTAGCAGGCTCTGTAATTGTTGTAGCGGCCGTGGCTGTGCTTACGGCTTTTTTCTTTCTTATTATATGGCCTATGGTAAAAAGTGGTATGGAAGATAGAGCAACTTGTGCTAATGCAGTATGTGATATTGGTGTTAATGGAAACCATATGGCATATTGTTATTCACCAGCTGACGAGACTAAAACCATATACGAATGCCCATTTAAAGGTTAGGTGATAGAATGAAGGAAGCTATTGGTGGTACTTGGCTATTCGGTTTAACAATAACTTTCATTGCGTTGTTTACAACGTTTGTAAGTGTTACAACTAATTATTCGAGATGCTATAAAATAAAAGATGAAATTATTTCGACAATCGAAAGAAAAAGAGGAGTAAATGCTGATACCGTTAGAGTTATCAACACTTATTTGAATGGTTTGGGATACCGTACTTATGGTAGTTGCCCTGCTGATAGTAACTGTTGGTTACCATTTAAAGTTGATTCTTCTGAACCAACTGATGACGTTACTAAAGCTAATTATTGTATAGCTATGCATGGTATTGTATACGATATTCAAACAGTTAATGATAGTGGAGAATTAGTAGATAGCGGTATTTTAAACGGCGCATTAGGTCATCCTAGCCAAGCTTATTATGAAGTTGCGGTTTTCTTTAAAATTGAATGGCCTATATTGAATAGATTTTTTAATATAAGAATTGATGGGGAAACATCTATAATTTATTTAAATAAAGATTTTCCTAAGTTTAGTGGATGTAGAAATTAGGAGTGTGATATAGTGAAACAAGGTATTGCTAATATATGGTTGTTAGGTATGATTATTGTTTTTATTGCTATGTTCTCAGCTTATATTGCTACAACTATTAATTATTCAAAAGCTTTTAAAATGAAAAATGAGATGTTATCTATCATAGAGAAGCATCATGGAGTAACTAGTAATTTAGGACAACAAGGCGATTCTGTTACTAATCCTGGTCAAAAAATTACTATTGATTTAGGAGCGGCTCAAACTATTAATTATTATTTAAGAGGTATGGGCTATAATACAAAAGGTAAATGTCCAAGAAATAATGATAATACTGATGTTCCTGGAACTTGGTATGGAGTATATGATATGGACCTTGAGAATAAAGGATTAGAACTATTTCAAATGTCTGAGTTAGTTCAAACAAGTGAAAAGAAATACTATTGGTGTTTTGCTAAATATGATGCTCAGTTAAGAACAGGAACTTATACAAGTGCTTATTATAAAGTAAGAGTATTCTATGGATTTGATCTTCCAGTATTAAGTACATTCTTATCAGTAAAAGTTGATGGAATGTCTGATGAAGTATATGATTTACAGGACTCAAGTAATAATCCGGATATAGATTCAAGAAATATAGTACAAATAAGTTCTGAAAATTATGATTATGTAAGTAGAAAATAATAAAAAGGAGGATTAACAAATGAATGTTATAGTTTCAAATAAATATGCAGCAATGTTATCTAATTTGAATATAGATTTAATTAAAAGTATTCAAGGAGAATTTCAAGTAGATGATTTGATAGCACAATTTGATAATTTCTTCTTTAACAAAATGATTCTTGATATTACAGCAATTGTTAATTATCAAGATATTACACAAATACAACGATTATCCTTCGGAATGGATATGTCAAAGATTATTTTACTACTAGATGATTCACCAGCAGTAAATAGTCCACAATATTTATCAGAATTGGTATCTATGGGTATTTATAATTTTACTCGTAATATCGATGCTGTTGCTTATTTAGTAGATAATCCTAATTCATATAAGGATGTTGCCCAATTCCATATAATTGGAAATGGTGGAGGAGCAGGACCTAATGGAGGTCCAATGCCTCAACAACAACAAAATCAAGGAAATAGAAAAAATGTTGGAAACGAAAGACAGTTTATTAATAACAGTATTGCAATGCCATCTTTAGGTGGAACACGTGTTATTGGCATTAAAGATCTTACAGATCATGCTGGAGCTACAACATTAATCTATATGTTGAAAAAGCAATTATCTGAAAATTATCGTGTTTTAGGTATAGAGTTAGATAAAAATGATTTCTTATTCTTCAATGATCCAGAAATGAAGAGTTGCAGTAGTAAAGAATTAGATTCTATTATTCATAATCCAGTTAATAGTTATGATGTTATATTAATTGATATTAATAATAGTAGTGAAGAAGCTAATTGTACTGAAATGTTATATTTAATCGAACCATCTACATTAATGTTAAATAAGATGGTTAGACGTGATAGAAATATAATTGAGAAGATTAAAGGTAAGAAAGTAATTCTAAATAGAAGTTTGTTAGATCAAAATGATATAAGAGAATTTGAAAATGAGGCAGGTCTAAGTGTTTTCCATTGTATTCCACCTTTGGATGATAAAATGGATAAACATAGAGTACTTGACGAATTATTGAATAAACTAGGATTTGATAAAAATAGACCAGCAGCTGATAGTTCAAGGGCTGCAAGGCTATTTGGAATTGTAAAGGAATAGTGTAAAAAAACTTGACATTGTGTACGATATAAAATACAATTATGTTAGAAAAGAAGGAGATGTTTATAATGTATTTATTAAGTTTTTGTACTGATATGAGAAATACTTTAAATTTAGTTGGAAAAATATTAAATATTTTTAGAGTAGTAATTCCTCTATTAATCGTTATTTTTGGTATGATCGATTTAGGAAAAGCTGTTGTTGGTAGTAAAGATGAAGATATCAAAAAAGCTGCAAAACAATTATTAATGAGATTCATTGCTGGTTTAGTAATATTCTTCATACCAGAATTAGTTAAAGCTGTATTTAATTTACTTGGTAATACAATCGACGCAGATTATAAAACTTGTATTGACGCTATTAGCGGTAAATAGTATTTTTAAATCGTTTAATTATAGTTTAAATAAGATGATATTATCTTTTAATATCATTTTTTTTATGTTATAATTTTTATGATATGAGGTGTAGTTTATGATTAAGAAATATAATATTAAATATTTGTTTTTTATTGCATGTTTGTTTATGACAAAACCTGTATATGCAATGCCCCTTATAATGGATAAAGGTTGTAAAGAAGTACTTGATCCAGAGGTTATTACATTCTTACAACAAATATTTAATGTGTTTAAGTATTTAGCACCTGTTTTAGTATTGGTTTTTACCACTATGGACTTCGTTAAGGCTGCTGCTAGTCAAGATAAAGAAGCTTTAAAGAAAAATGCTAAAATAGCTTTAAAAAGGGTTTTACTTGCTTTAACTATATTTATATTACCTGATGTATTAGGATATTTTTTAAAACTTTTAGGATATTCTGATATTTGCGGAATAAAATAGGAGGCTAAAATATGTATTTATTATCAATAGGTGATTTAATAACAAAAGGTATTGCTGGTGTTGTAATATTACTTGATTGTATTATCTATGGTTTAATAGGTTCTGCTTATAAAATATTTATGGCAATAGCTAGTGCCAGATTATTAACAAGTGATGCTTATTCAACAATAGCAAATAATTTATATGCAATTATTGGTGTTATAATGCTTTTCGTTTTAGCATATGCTATTATTAGAGCAATTATGGATCCTGATCAAATGACCAAGGGTGAATTATCAGGTAGTAGTCTTGTTAAGAATATTGCTATAGCTGTTATTGGACTTGCAATAGCTCCAACTATTTTTGAATATTTATATCAAGCTCAAGGTTTATTCGTTGAACACGATGTTGTTGGAAAGATATTCTTTAGAAACTTTGATGATAATGAAATTCCATTAGGAACAGCAGGAATAGGAACTTCTGCTAATGATCCTTGTCAAGATCAATCTAATCAAACTGCTAAAGCGAACTGTTATGTTAAATCAATTGGTGGAGCTGTTGCAGCTACATCTATTTGGTCTGCATTCTTCCATCCAGCTGAAGGATATACTGCTGATGAAATAACGATAACGGCTCAGGAATTATATGATCAAGCTGCGTTACAATATGCAGGATGTGCAGTTGCTGCTGGACTTGCTGTTGCAGCGGTTGCGATGTCATGGAATCCAATTGGTTGGTTATTAGGAGGAGCAGCTGTTTTATGTTGTGCAGTTGCTATTGGAACTTCACAAGCTGCTGATAATGTTCAAGATCTTACTAATGGAGATGAGATATCTTTAGCTGATGCTTATAATATGTCATCGTCCGGTAAAGGATTTAGTATATATACGGGCTTCATAGGGAAGTACCAGGACGATGGAGAGATTGAGTATATGTGGGGCGTTTCTACTTTATGTGGTATTTTCGCTTTATATTCATTCGTTTCATTCTCTATTGATATGGGTGTTCGTGCAGCAAAATTAGCGTATTATCAAATTATTGCGCCAATACCAATTATCTTGCAAATATTACCAAAATTTAAAAAGAATTTTACTTCTTATGTTACTAATTTAATTCAAACATTTATGGAGGTATTCATAAGAATTTCAGTTGTTTATATAGTCGTCTATATAATCTGCCACTTAACTGATTTGTTTTCATCAACAGAACAGTTATGGGGTAATCAAAACTTAAACTGGGGTGAACGTGCTTTAGCACTTGCCTTATTAATAATGGGTTTAATTATATTTGCTCAATCAGCTCCAAAGATTATTACTGAATCTTTAGGAATTGGTGGAGGAATGGGAGACTTCAAGAGTCTTGGTAAGAAACTTAAAGAAGGTGGCTTCTTCGGAGCTGCTGGACTTGCTGGCTCAATGTTTAGAGGTGCTCAACACGGTTATAACGATGAAGAAAAGAATAGACATGGCCAAGATCCAAGATTTAGAGATAGGTTAGGACGTGCCTTTTCTGGAGCTATGTCAGCTACGACAAGAAATCTTGCTCATCAATTTGGAGAGGGTTATGGAAGAGATTTCAGTAATAACTGGCGTAATATGAGAGATAATGTTGCTGATTCAGCACATGCTGCCGATGAAGCTAGACATAGAAGAGGGGAAAGACAAAGAGAACATCAAGCTGCTTTAGATGCTATTCATGAAGGAGAGGATCAATTAAATCAACTTGATGAAATAATTGCAGCTGCTAATGCTGGTAGAACATTAGATGATGCTCAAAAGAAAATACTAGAAAAACTTGCTAAGCAAAATGAAGCAGGTGACTGGTTACGTAATGAAGATGCAATCAAAGCATTGGAAAAAGAAATAGAAGCACAACAAAAAATTAGAGTTAAAACATGGGTTACACGTCAAGTGTCTGACGCAATTGAAAGAGATGTTAATGCTCATGGTAGACCATTATATGATACTGCTCGTGAGAGAGAAAAAATGGATTATGCTACAGCCTTGAAAAAACATAATGGTGAATTAAGAGATATGGCATATGAAGAAGAAGGTACTTTCGCAGCACAGAAACACAGAGAATATGTTCAAGAGCAACAAAGAAAGATTTCTAGATATGGTAATGGTTTAGATGATGATACAGTTAGAGACGAAGTAGCTGCTAGAAGACAAAGATTAAGTTCTGCTAGTTCAGAAGATATGCTTAGATATTTACAAACTAGTGCTGCTAGCATGCGAGAAAGACTTTCTACTGATACATCTTTATCTGATAGTGAAAGAGCAGCTCTTACTTCACAATTGGCTACATATAATGGCTATATTGGAAGTTTAGAGTCTGGTGTACAAGCTTTACAAACTACGAGATCAGATTTAGCTGCTAAACAAAGAGCTATTGAAAATACTCAAGCGCAAATTAGTAGTTTAGATCCATCTGATGCTGCTGGTAGAGCTGCACTTCAATCTCAATTAACTACACTTCAAGCGGAACGTGAAGCTTTAGAAACTTCGCTTGCATCACAAACACAAGCTATGGAAGTTGCTACTGATCCAATAAGAACAAAAGTAACTGCTGGTGTTCAAGCACAAGTTGACTTCGAATATAAATTAACTGATGCTCAATTTGCTAATGCAACACAAGAACAAGCCGATAAAGTTAAGAAGTTGAAAGAAGAATCAGAAGCTGCTGCAGATGCATGGATTCATTCTGAATCACAAAATGAAGGCTCTAAAGTTGCCGATAAGATTAGTACATTCGTTGCTTCTCATATAGCTTATGTTCAAGCACATGAAGGTGAAGTATTAAGAACTGGTGATGATCCAGATTCTCCATCTATGACAATTAGAGAAACTATGGAAAGAATTATGGGTAAAGATAACTATAGAGCTGGTCAATATTCTGCTGCTACTGCAAGAGCAGACTCTTCTTACAATAGTCATAATGAATTCGAATTTGAACAAAATGGTACGAAGAAAAAAGTATACTACAGAAGAAATGTTACTGGATGGTCAAATGGTCAACCAGTTTATGGTGATACTTTTGGTTTCTATGATACTGCATTGCCTGCAGAAAATGCTGCAGATACTACTCCACATTTCAAAAACGAAGCCGAATTCTTCTCACAAGCTAAGGGTATTAAAGCTACAACTGCACAAGCATCTATGGGTAAATTTGGTAATGATTCTGCTAAGTACACTAATGCTCATGAATATGCACCAAAAGCTCAAAGAGCTATGCAACAAAAAGAAGGAAAAAAAGGAAATAAAGGATAGTGAGGTGCTAAGATATGAATTATATTATTCCAGCAAACTCGAAGAAGTCTCAAATGATTTTAGGCTTCTTCACTCCTGCTGATTTAACAATATTTTTAACGGGGTTAGGAATTTCAAGTTTCTTGCTTATGGTAATACATACGGAAGATATGAAGGTGTTAATGCTTCTTATATCACCATTATTACTATCAGCATTACTTGTTGCTCCAGTACCTCATTATCATAATGTTATGACATTATTAAATAATATGTTTAGATTCTTTATGGATCAAAGAGAATATAAATGGAAAGGTTGGTGCTGTAGAGACTATGGCGTTGATAGAAAAGGTAGATAATACCAGTGCTCCTAGTTCATCTAGTAGTAGTTCTGGTCCTGTTAAATATGCTGAAGATTGGGTACCTATTAAAAATATAATGAATGGTATGATTCAATTGGATAACAATTATTATGTAACAGGTATTAAAATTGCTCCTAAGAATATCTTTATTCTTGATCAAGGAGAAATGGAAAATGTTTTGTTTAATTTACAGAATTTCTATAATATGATTGATTATGAATTCTGGTTAGTTGTTGCAGATAGACCTGTTGATATCAACGTGTATCTATCACAGTTACAACTTTTGTATCAAAAATGTACTGATGGTGCTGTTAGAAAGTTAATAGTTCAAGATATTAATAAAGCTAATGCTTTTATGGGTGCTGAGTACAACGTTGTTGATACTGAATATTTTATTCTATTTAAAGATAAGAAATTAGAGATTATTCAAAAGAAAATACATAATTTGATGGCAGGTTTAGCAAATGCCTCAATTAATTCTACACAAGTTAGTAATGCTGATTTAAGAATGATTTTAGATAACTTCTTAAATGGTGGAATGACTACTACGTTTGGGACGGTGAGAACAAAATGAATCTAAAAAGTGAAATTGCCCCAAAAGGTATAAAATTCGATATTAAAGAATTCGTAATAAGTGGAAAAAATGCAACTATTTTAACTGTAATCAGTTATCCAAAAAGTATAGCTCCAGGTTTCTTAGCCAATTTAACTAATTTATCTGGTGTAAAAATTGTTGCTAAACATATTCCAATTGAATTCTCAGTATTACAAAACATGTTAAATAAAGAAATTGCAGATTTAAAAATAAGATATCAATCTGAAAGAGATCAAACTCTTCAAGAGAGAATTAGACAGGATTATGAATCTTTGGAACAATTTATTCAAATGTTAGCTGCTACGCAAGCAAGAATTTATGACTTCCAATTGCATGTTATGATAACTGCAGACAGTCCTGAACAATTAGAATTAAGAAGAATGCAAGTTCTTAGTTATATAGATGCATTAGGAATGAAAGCTATACCTTTAATGTTTGAACAAGAAAAGGTATTAAAATCAATTATTCCTATATTCCCAAGACAAGATATCGAGGGAAGAATTGGTACACCAATTCCATCTGTAACAATTTCTGCTATGTATCCTTTCGTATTTGATAGTGTTAAAGACCCAGGAGATGCTACTTTATTTGGTATTGATTTCTCTGGTGGTGTTATTCTATTTAATCAATTCTTATATAAGATTAAAAAGGAACATAATAGAAATAATGCTAATATGATTATTTTAGGTACTTCTGGTAGTGGTAAATCTACAGCTGCAAAAGTATTAATTAGAACTCATATTAGAAATGGTTATAAAGTTATTTGTGTTGACCCTGAAGGTGAACTTGAAGATATGTGTCGTGCCTTAAATGGTAGTTTCTTAGACCTAGGTAAAGGTGGAGAATATGGTATGATTAATCCACTTGAAATAGTAGCTGATGCTGATGAAGAAGAACTAGCTCAAGGTTTAGGATATACTGTTTTAACAAGATCATTACAATCTTTAAAAGCATTCATGAAGTATTATTCTCCAACTATTGAAGAAGATGTTCTTGCAATGTTTAGTGAAGTTGTACAAGATACATATAAGAGATATAAAATCGATTTTGATACAGACTTTAGTCAATTAACTTCTCAAGATTATCCTACATTTGATGATGTATATGCTACTATTAAAGGTAGATTATTATCAATGCCAGAGAAGACTAGAGAAAGAGATATAATGGAAAGACTTGAGTTAAAAGTTAGACCATTAACTAAAGAATTAAGATATTACTTTACAGGTAAGACAACATTAAATATTGATAGTAATTTTATTGTATTTAATATTAAAGACTTAATGAATAGTGATGAAAATATCAGAAATGCTTTATTCTTTAATATTTTGAAATATGCTTGGAGTCAATGTCTTGATAGAGAAATAACAACAGTATTAACTGTTGATGAAGCGCACGTTTTATTATCTACAAGAAATGAACTTGGTGCTGAATTCTTAGCACAAATGCAAAGACGTGCTCGTAAGTATAATACAGGTACAATTATTATTACACAACAACCTACAGACTTCGCTGCTCCTAATGTAATCGTACATGGAAAAGCTATCTTCGATAATGCTTCATACTACTTAGTAATGGGCTTGAAGAAGCAAGCTGCTGAAGATTTAGGATTGTTAATAGATTTAAATGATAGTGAAACTGATAGTATCAAATATTATAATCAAGGTGAAGCTTTATTCGTTTGTGGAAGCAGACGTATGAGAATTAGAGTATTATGTACTCAAGAAGAACTTGATTCATTTGGTTCAGGTGGTGGACTATAGGCTAGTAGTATTTACTAGCTTTTTTCTTGGTTTAATTTATGATATACTTTTTATAGTATATAAGAGAAACTGGTGATACTATGGCTGATAATAAAAGAACATGGACAGTTGGTGTTAGAGATGAAGATCCAGAAGTACTTGAAGAGAGTGTTTCAGGTAGTAATACCATTGAAGATAAATTAAATGAAATGAAGAAAAAGCCTAAGGAAGAACAGGTTGATGATACGGTTATAGAACCAGAAAAAGATTCAGAACACGAAACAGAGTCTGAATCAGAGTCTGAATCTAAACCAGAAGAAGATCCTACTTCGAATGGATATAATCCGGATAGACATATAACTACTGAAAGAGATGCTACAGATCATTCTAGTGAACATTATAGTGATCGAAGCAGGGATTATAACCAAGATGGTGTTGATAACGGATATCAAGGCCCTAATAGTGGTAGAAGACCTGGCCCTAATGAACCACAACAAGCTGGTGGTCCAGTGGCTGCACCAGTTGGTGCTGGTGGAGCAAATGCACCAGGAGGAGCTGGGGGCGCTGAAACTGCAGAAGTAGGTGGCGGACCTGGAGGAGCTGGTGGTAGACCAGATGTAGGGTCTGGACCACGAAGTGATCCTTATGATGAAAATTTAGGTCAACCTGGAGAACAAGCAACTGAAGGAATTCCTGGAGGAGCAGAGGGTCCAGGAGCTAATAATGGCTTGCCAAATCAACCTAACCAAGGATTAGGTGAAGAAGGTGGAGGACCTGGTGGCTTAGATAAAAAAGATGATCTTGGTGAAAATCCAAATAGTGGATTAGGTAATAACCAAGGACCAGGTAGAGATCAAGGACCTGGTGAAGCAGGCCCAGAAGCTGTTGATAATGGAAGAAGAGGCAGTGATACTCAAGGAGGACCTGGTGGTAACGGATATGGTGCTACTAGAAATATGCAGCAAGGAAGAAATGATCCTACTGCTAATGCAAGAAGAAATTTAGACCATCAAAATAGAGCCAATGGACCAGTTAGTAGTAATGGTGCTTCTGATAATGGTGGTTCAAGACCTAGAAGTTTAAATCCTTTAAGTAATACATTTAATAATATAAAACAAAAACTTAATCCATTCTCAAGATTAGGATTAAATAGAGGTGGAGATGGTGGTTCTGGTGGAAAACTAGACGGTGGTGGAAATACCGAGTCTACAGAAGCTGAACACGGAAAAGTAAGTTTAGGTAAAAAAGCGCTTAGTTTTCTAGTATCTCATCCTTATGTAGCAGGAATTGCTATCTTATTGTTAATTCTTGTACTTTTAATTATAGATACTGCTGTTATTGAACCATCTAGTGGTTCTGGTAGAGCAAAATATGGAAATATTGATTATGGTAATTATGAATTAAATTCTGATGATGATGAAATACTTCATGAACCATTAGATCAATTCTTACAAAGTAAAGGAACAAGTTTAGAAGCATTTAATCAAAAGATATCTTCTAATGTTGATAAAAATGGATTTGGAACACGTGCAGGAGTTGTTGCTGCAGCTGTTACATTAATTGCTGAACTTGGTAATAATTATGATGTTAAGGTACCTTATTTCTGGGGTGGTGGCCATGGTGATGGTATTGCTGATGGTGCTAAAGCCAGATGGGGTAGTACCGATTGCCATACATATGCTAATGGTCAAGATTACAATTATTGTGGTTTAGATTGTTCAGGTTTTGTTCCATGGGCAATTAATAATGGCGGATTTAATGTTAGTGTAAATCTAGCAAGTAATTTCCAAAATCTACCAGGTGTTAGAAGAGTAACTTTATCAAGTTCACAACCGGTAATTCAACCAGGAGATTTACTTGAAAGCGAGCATCACGTTGTTTTAGTTGTTGGGATAGATGAAGAAAACCATCAATATATATGCGCTGAAGCAAGTGGTAATGCAAGAGGAGTTTTATTTACAAGACGTTCTTATGCTGATAGCGGTTATTGGGGAGTAGATATGGAAGGTTATTATTCTACTCATGCAAAGACTAAATAGGGAGAAATGTATATGAAAAAGAGATTAATATTATTAATTGGATTTATGTTTATTATGTGTGGTTGTACAGCTAATGTTGATATAAATATTACTCATGAAGGAATAGAAGAAAAAGTATCAATTACAACATTAGAAGATAATTTATATACTAAAGAACAAATTAAAGAGGGCTTTAGAAAGAATGTTCCTGTTTTCTATGATGTTATTGTAGCTGATACAGAACCAGACATTCCTAAGAGTGGAGTTACTTATTATGTTATGAATCAACAAGATTTAGGAACAGGTTATAAGACAACTTACAGTTATAAATTCCCAATGGGACAATATAGTAATTCTACAGCAGTAAAAAGTGCTTTTAGATCATTTCAATTAAAAGGATATTCTAAACCGGTATCTAGTAAACTTCCTGAAGAAAAGAGAAAAATTACTATTTCATCTGATATTACTGGATTAAAGGTATTCAATACATATCCTAAATTAGAAAATGTAAATATTAATATAAGAACAGATTATAAAGTATTAGAAAGTAATGCTGATTCTGAAAAAGATGGAATATATACTTGGAACTTTACAAGTAGTACTAAAAAAGGTATATATATGGTATTAGATAATACTTTAGAAGATGGTGAAGCAGGAGATCCAGAAGGTGAAAATGGTAAAAAGTCAGAAAAGGAGAAAAGCTTTTTTGATGAACATCCGATATTGACTGGAGTAATTGCTATTGGTGTTTTCTTATTCGCAGCACTTATTTTGTCTAAAATAAAAAAATAAAAGGATAAACTCCTTTTATTTTTGGCCTTTTAATAGTATAATATTTTTAGATTTGGGGTGAATTATTAATGAAATTTCGTATTTCTGGTAAAGACCTAATTATGTTTGGCATTTTTGCAGCAATGCTATTGTATTTGTGTGCAATAATTACTGGTAATATTAATACATTAAGTGTTTATGGACACTTTTCTGGTTTAAGCCCATTTCCTGGACTTTCAACTCAATTACCAGTTACTTTAATTTTATTTGTAATATTTTTAGTTATAATTTTCTCTGGTGTTTCATCTTATATTTTTGAACGTAAAAGTGGTATAGGATTTGAAATAAGTAATAAAGATGACAAAGGTTATTCTAGATGGTCAAAAGAAAGAGAAATGAAAAGTGATAAAGGTGTTGAAGAAGTTGACCCTTTGGCTACAGATTCTCAATATGCTGGTATACCTTTAGTTAATGATGGAAAACGTTTATGGGTAGATAATGGTGAATATCATAACTTAGTAATAGGTTCTACTGGTTCAGGTAAATCACAAACTATCGTTGAACCAATGGTAGAATTATTAATTAAAAAAGGCGAGAGTATGATTATAACTGACCCTAAAGGTGAGTTATATGAAGGTACTGCAAAGGAACTTGAAAAAAGAGGATATAATATTATCTTGCTTAATTTCCGTGATCCAGAACGTGGTAATTGTTGGAATCCATTTACTGTTCCATATAAATTATATCAACAAGGTAATATTGATAAATCAATTGAGTTAATCGAAGACTTAGCAAAAAATATTTTATATGATGAAGGTAGTAAGGCAGATCCTTTCTGGAATAATACATCTGCTGATTACTTCGCTGGTTTAGCGTGGGCTTTATTCCAAGATGCTAAAGAAGAAGAGGTTAACATTAACAGTATTAACTATATGGCTACAGTTGGTGAACAAAGAATAGGTCCTACTAATTATATGAAAGAATATTTCAGTGGTAAGGCTCCTACATCAACTGAAAGTATTAAAGTTAATTCAACTATTACTGCACCTAATGAAACTAAAGGTAGTATATTATCAGTATTTAATCAAAAAATACAATTATTCTCATCACGTGATAACTTATCTGAAATGTTATCTAGAAGTGATTTTGATATGGAAGATATTGGTAGAAAGAAAACAGCTGTATTTATAGTTGTACAAGATGAAAAGAAGACATATCATCCATTAGTAACAATATTCTTAAAACAATGTTATGAAACATTAATCAGAGTTGCTCAAGAAGAATCTGGTGGAAAATTAAAATATAGAACTAATTTCTTAATGGATGAGTTTGCTAATATGCCGCCACTTTCTGATGTAGATGCGATGGTATCAGCTGCTCGTTCTAGAAATATTAGATTATCATTTATTATCCAAAACTTCTCACAATTAAATGATGTATATGGAAAAGAAAAAGCAGAAACTATTAGAGGTAACTGTAGCAATACTATATATTTATTAAGTACTGAATTAGCTGCATTAGAAGAAATCAGTAAGATGTGTGGTGAAGTTAAAGATGGTGATAAAGGTGCTTCTAAACCTTTAATTACTGTTACAGATTTACAAAACATGAAAGAGGAAGAGGCTTTAATTTTAAGAAGTCGTATGCGTCCTTTTAAAACTAAATTAAAATATGATCATAAAATTGAATGGGGCATGTCAAAAGAAAAAGCTGAATATCCATCACGTGAAAAAAGACCTGTTCAATTGTTTGATTTAAAATCATTTGTAGATGCCAAAAGGGAATCTGCTATGAATGATATGTTAAAAAGTTTAGGTAATAGACCTATGCCATCACCTATGTCTGGAAACCCTAATATGTTTCAAGAAAGACCTAGAGAGTCAAGACCTAATATTGAGGACTTCCTAAAAGGACTTGATAATAGGACTGAACCAAAATCTGAACCAGCTACTTTCTCAAAGCCTGCTGAACCTAAGGTTGTGGAAACTCTTGATTTAGATATTAAAGAATCTAATAATGGTGATTTAACTCAAGAAGAAAAAGACGCCATTAGAGCAAGTGTTAAGGCTGCTATGATGAATATGCCTAAACCAAAAGAAGAGGTTAGGGAAGAGGTAAAACCTTTAGAACCAGTAGTTGAGTCAAAAGAAGAGGTAAAACCTTTAGAAACGGTTTCAGAACCAAAAGAAGAAAAAGTTTTAAGTGAAAATGAACTTAAGATTAAAGAATATGAGGATAAGAGAAAAGAAAGAGAAGAAGAACTTCAAAAGGTAATTGCTAATTCTAAAGAACCTGAAACCAAGGATACTTATGAAACTTCAGAAGAAGCTCGTCATCAAATTACTGAAGATGAATTCTTTGATGATTTCTTTAATGATGAATATTAAAATACTCCTATTGGAGTATTTTTTTGTATATAAACGTTAAGGAAAAATATATAAAGTTTAAAAAAAATAAATAATGTGCTATAATAATGGTGTTTGAGACGTTTATTTTTGAAACGGAGGATACGTATGGAAGAGGTTAAAGAAGAATTAGAAAAAGAAAATGAAGAGTTAGAAAATGTTGAAGTAAACGAAGAAGCTCTTAAAAAGCTTAAGAAGAACAAAATTATAAGAGCTGCAATTGGTGGATTACTTGCTATTGGTGGAATTTTCTTGGCTATTTCTCTTGGTCATAAAAAACCACAATT
>JAEEGK010011407.1_pt1 | contig 20302 bp, 11 predicted proteins | sample 8958771 | NCBI WGS metagenome assembly JAEEGK01 (sample SAMN16246547, study PRJNA631951) | gut metagenome | biome: gut microbiome; feature: rumen; material: SC-attached | host: Bos | place: Iran: Karaj | collected 2018-10
ACATGATCTCGCTGAAGGGTGAGGTGACCAAACTCCCGCATATCAAGCATTATCAGGAGGGACCTTGGTTCTATAAGCGCAATGGCCATTACTATTGTGCCTTTGCCTCTACCTGTTGTCCGGAGGCTTTGGGCTACGCCATGAGCGACTCTCCTACAGGACCTTGGGAGTGGAAGAACTACATCATGCGCCCCACCCTGCGCGACAGAGGCAATCATCCTGGCATCTGCGACTTCAAGGGCCACTCCTATGTTTTTGGTCAGAGTTACGACCTCATGCACCTCGACACCTTCACGCATCATGAGCGTCGCAGCGTCTCTGCCTCAGAGATCATCTACCATGAAGACGGCACCATCCAAGAAGTGCCTTACTGGCTCGATCAGGAGCCTATCAAACAGCTCTGCTGGCTGAATCCCTTCGAGCGCGTGGAGGCTGAGACAATGGCTTGGGGCTACGGGCTGAAGAGCGCGAAGATGGGTATAGAGAATACGGGGGTTGTTGCCAATATGCCTACATCTACAGGTAAGAAGAATATGTATATCTTCGACATCAACGATGGTGAGTTCATCAAACTGCGTGGTGTGGATTTCAGCAACGGAGCCAGGAAATTCAACATCACTGCTGCCTCTACGGGAAGCTGTAAGGTCACCCTGCGCATCGATAGTCAGAACGGTCCCGTCGTTGGTGAGGCTGTGATCTCTAAGACGGGGTCACTTGAGAAATACAAGGCCTTCGGCGCCAAGGTGGCCAATGCCTCAGGCGTACATGATTTGTACCTCTGCTTCAGCAACACTTCTGGTGATACCCGCCTCGACTGGTGGAAGTTTGAGAAGTGAGCAGGCTCGATGTGAAACATCAAAAATTATAAACTAAAAAATAAGACCCTATGAAGTATTCCAGTTTGAAAGTAATGGTCATGATGTGCCTCATAGCATGTCTGGCAAGTTGCAACGCGCCTGCTGACATCGAGCAGCAAATCGACGAACTCTATCAGAAGATGCCCCAGGAGGAGCGCATCGCACAGTTAAGGAGTATGTATATGGACGAGCTCTTCAACGAACAGGGACAGCTCGACACAGCGAAGTGCCGCCAACTGATTCCTTACGGCATCGGACACTTCTCGCAGTTCTGCATGCAGCAGCCCAGAGACCCCAACGACCTGCGCAACAGGGCCATCGCCATTCAGGACTGGCTGATGCACAACACGCCAAACGGCATCCCTGCCCTGCTGCACGAGGAAGTGCTCTCGGGTGTCAACACCTTGGGCTCTGCCATCTATCCCCAGCAGATAGGACAAGCTTGCTCATTCAATACGGAACTGGCCGAACTGAAGACGCTTCAGACGAGTACCACCCTGCGTAAGATGGGAGGTGTCTTCGCCCTTTCGCCGATGGTCGACGTTTGCCGCACACCGAGTTTCAACCGCCTCGAAGAGTCGTATGGCGAAGATGGCTATCTCTCAGCCGCCATGGGAACGGCCTTCGTGAAGGGTCTGCAGCAAGGTAACCTGAAGAAAGGCGTTGGTGCCTGTTCTAAGCACTACCTCGGCTATGGCGGAGGTGGCGACGCAGAGGAGAAGGAGATGATGGAAGAGATCCTGCTGCCCCACGAGACGATGATCCGACTGACGGGCAGTGTCGCCGTCATGCCTGGCTATCACGATGTGCATGGTACCAGATGTGTGGCCAACAGTGAGATTCTTCAGGATATCCTTCGCGACTATGTCGGCTTCGACGGAATGGTGGTGAGCGACTACACAGCCATCGACCAGATTCCCAATATTCCGGACACCATCGGAAAGGCTGCTGCAGCCATCAATAACGGCAACGACGTCGACTTTCCCTTCGGCGCCAACTATCAGTATCTGCAAGAGGCCATCGACAAGGGACTTGTAAAACCTGAAGTCTTGGAGCGTGCCGTGAAGAATGTGCTGCGTATCAAGTTCCGTTTAGGTCTCTTCGACCAGGACGCTTACCTTTATTCCAAGGAAGATATCCAGCTCGACACCCCCGAGGAGCGACAGACTGCCTACGACATCGCATCGCAGTCGGTGGTACTGCTCGAGAACAACGGCGTCCTCCCGCTGAAGGATGTCAAGAACGTCCTCGTCACTGGTCCTAATGCCAACTCCATCTGGGCCATGTGTGGCGACTATACCTATCCCGCCATGTCGTACTTCTGGAAGATGGTGATGGACGTGGCCGATCGTGACAATCCCCACATCGTGAAACTGCTGGAGGCCATGCAGGGTCACAAGCCCGAAGGGCTCAACGTGATGTACTCCCGTGGTTGCGACTGGACAGAGGTGGTAGAGACCAAATACGGGGAGCTGGGCGACGCACGAGCCTGGGAGAAAGCCCTTCTGAACCGTAAGGTGGACAATGGCGAGAAGGCTGACAAGGCCGAGGCCCTGAAGATGGCCAAGGAGGCCGATGTCATCATTGCTGCCGTTGGCGAGAACGTGATGCTCTGTGGTGAAAACCGCGACCGTCAAGGTCTCCGTCTGCCTGGCAAACAGGAGCAGTATGTCGAGGAGTTGCTGAAGACAGGCAAACCCGTGGTACTCGTCATGTTCGGTGGTCGAGCACAGGTCATCTCAGGTATCGCCGAGAAGTGTGCTGCCATCATCCAAGCGTGGTATCCTGGTGAGGAAGGTGGCAACGCTGTGGCTGACATCCTCTATGGTAAGGTGTCACCTTCAGCCAAACTTTCCGTCAGCTATCCGAATACAGAGATCAACGAACCCATCTGCTACAACTACAGTGCCGAGAAGGATCCCCGCGTGGCATGGCCCTTCGGCTATGGACTGAGCTACACCACGTTTGAGTATCAGAACCTGCAGGTCAACAGCGAGGCACAGACTTCCGACGACTTCGTGGAACTGACCTTCCAGGTGAAGAACACGGGAGCAGTGAAGGGCGACGAGATTGCCCAGATCTATCTCTCGCCCACACAGGAGAGCCAGAAGATCCGCCCCATCCAGTTGCAGGGCTTTGCCCGCATCTCGCTGGAGCCTGGACAGACCAAGACCGTCACCACCCGACTCTATGTTGAGCAGACTGGCTACTACAGCCACGAAGGCCAGCGACAGTGGAACATCGAGCCTGGCACGTTCATCGTGAAGGTGGGTGCCTCTTCTACTGACATCAGACTCCAGCAGCAGATGGAGCTGAAGGGTAAGACCGTGACCAAGCCGCTACGTGACCACTATTTCTCAGAGAGCATCGTATCGCAATAAAACCGGGTATGAAAAGAACTTTATTATCAACTGCTCTGCTGCTGTTCGTCAGCTGTCACATCACCGCTCAGACTCCCTTCGGCAAGGGGAGTCTGACGGTGAAAACCGTAGCCCGAAACGCTGTCAGGATCCAATATTCGGAAGGCTCTGCCAAAAGCGACCTGCCCGACTGGCTCTACGTGCGTCACGACGAAGTGACGAGTCAGGATATCTCTGTCAGCATCGATGCCGCCCAGCAGACCATCAAAGTATGCAACCAACAGGGGCAGCCCGTGTTTACAGCCACGAGCCACCAGCTGAAGGATGGTGAAGCCACACTCGCCTTCGCCTCACCTGAGGATGAATACCTCTTCGGACTGGGACAGTTTCAGGATGGCTATAGCAACGTGCGTGGACTCTCGCGCCGGCTGACGCAGGTGAACACCCAGATCTCCATCCCCATGCTCATCTCGAGCAAAGGCTATGGCATCCTCTGGAATAACTACGGAATGACGGAGTTCAACCCCTGCAGCCAGAATGCCAAGCTTATCAAGCGTGACGGTGCCGGTGCACAGGAAGTCGTCGATGTCACCTCTACGGAAGGAGGCAAGCGCGAGGTACGTGAGCGCCATATCTTCTCAGCCACCATCGACATCACGGAGGCAGGCGACTATGCCCTGCTGCTCGACGTGGGACAGAAGATGGCCCGCCGCCACAACCTCGCCATCGATGGCCAGAACGTCATCGAGATGCAGAACATCTGGCTGCCACCTACCACCTCGAAGATTGTCCACCTCGAGGCTGGGCGCCACACGCTCGAGGCAGAGCTGACGAAGGATGACGCCCCCACCGTATATTATGATAAGGTAGAAAACCACACCACCTTCCGCTCGCCCGTAGCCGATGCCGTCGACTATACCGTCTTCATCGGTACACCTGATGAGATCATCGCCAGCTATCGCGAACTGACGGGACCAGCACCGCTGATGCCCGAGTGGGCACTGGGCTACATCCACTGCCGCGAGCGATTCCACTCCTCCGACGAGATCCTGCAGACAGCCCGTCGTTTTCGTCAGGAGGGAATGCCCCTGAGTGTCATCGTACAGGACTGGCAGTACTGGGGCAAGTATGGCTGGAACTCCATGCAGTTTGACGAGACGTTCTATCCCGACCCCAAGGCCCTGACTGACAGCCTCCACCAGATGGATGTGCGACTGATGGTGAGCGTATGGTCTAAGATCGACAAGAACTCGGAGGTAGGCCGCCAGATGGAGCAGGCACAGTATTACATCCCTGAAACCGACTGGATCGACTTCTTCAACCCCGAGGCCGCTGCTGCCTATTGGAAGAACTTCAACGAAAGGCTCGTGCCCCTAGGCATCGATGCCTGGTGGCAGGATGCGACAGAGCCAGAGAACGACGACCTCGCAGGCCGTCGCGTCAACAACGGACGATGGTCAGGCGAACAGGTACGCAACGTCTATCCTCTGCTCGTCAACAAGACCGTCTACGAAGGACTGCTGAAGGCAGGTCGCGAGCCCATGATCCTCACCCGCTGCGGCTTCCCGGGCATCCAGCGTTACGGCTCTGCCATGTGGAGCGGCGATGTGGGCAACGACTGGGAGACCTTCCGTCGGCAGATCACCGCCGGCCTTGGCATGCAGGCAGCAGGCATCCCCTGGTGGACCTACGATGCAGGCGGCTTCTTCCGTCCTCGCGATCAGTACACCAACCAGGACTATATCGAGTGCATGCTCCGCTGGATAGAGACTAGCGTCTATCTGCCCCTGATGCGAGTACATGGCTATATGAGCGACACAGAGCCCTGGAACTACGGTCCTGAGGCACAGGCCATCATCACCGAGTGCCTGAAGGAGCGCTACCGCCTGCAGCCCTACATCAAGCAGTGTGCCGAGCGCGTCTCCACCGAGGGCTATACCCTCATGCGCCCCCTCGTCTTCGACTTTGCCGACGACCCCGAAGCCCTCAAGCAGAAATACGAGTACATGTTCGGCCCCGAACTGCTCATCAGCCCTGTCACAGAGCCAGGCGTCACCGAATGGAGAACCTATCTGCCCAAGAACGAAGGAGGCTGGAGCGACTATCACACAGGCCAGCACTACGATGGTGGACAATATGTGACCACCCCCGTCAATAAGACCAATATTCCAGTTTTCATACGCAAATAATAAACCAAAGACAACTAACTTATGAGTAAGAAAGCCCTTTTATGTGCAGTCGTAGCTGCAACAACCGCCCTGAGTGTTCAGGCAGGCGGCCCGTCTAAGAAGTATCAGAACTTCAAGGTATCGTCCTATATCCGTGCCCAGGATGTGGCGCGCATGGCCGACGACAAGTTCCTTAACGACACGTGGCAGACAGTCAGCTCTCAGGTCGACCTCGACAAGATCTACCTCGAGACCCACCGCGATGCCTTCACCGTCGACGAGAAGACCATGACGAAGGTCAAGAAGTTCTTCCTCTCGAAAGGACTGGAGGTGGGAGGCGGCATCACCTACACCCGCTCAGAGCCCACCGACTTCGAGACCTACAGCTATGCCCGCGAGAACGAGCGCCAGCAGGTGAAGGAGGTGGCAGAGTATACGGCGAAGCTCTTCGACGACTTCATCCTCGACGACTTCTTCTTCATCGACCTGAAGAACGACGACGAGATAGCCGCCAAGGAGAAGAGCGGCAAGAGCTGGACGGAATACCGTCTGCGACTCATGGCCGATGCTGGTCGCGAACTCGTGGTCAATCCCGCCAAGAAAGTGAACCCCAAGGTGAAGGTCATCATCAAGTACCCCAACTGGTACGACCACTTCCATGGCCTCGGATTCAACCTCGAGGAAGAGCCCATCTACTTCGACGGTCTCTGGACGGGTACGGAGACCCGCGACCCGGGTTCAGCCCAGCACCTGCAGAACTACCTCAGCTATAACATCGTGCGCTATTTCGACAACATCGCCCCAGGCAAGAACGGCGGCGGATGGGTCGATGCAGGCGGCATCCACATGAGCATGGACCGCTATGCCGAGCAGCTCCACCTGACGATGCTCTCCAAGACCCCCGAGATCATCCTCTGGAACTACATGCAGCTCTACGAGGTGAAGATCACCCCACAGATGCGCGCCAAGTGGCAGGAGGCAGGCGTCAGCTTCAACTACGACGAGATGACAGCCCCCTTCACCAAGAACGGCCAGACCGTCACCCCCTCGACGATGGCACGCTTTGCCGACGTCACCCTGCACCAGACCGACCAGCTCGTCGGCAAGCTGGGCAACCCCATCGGACTCGCCTCCTATAAGCCCTATCACTCCTCGGGCGAGGACTTCCTGCAGAACTACCTCGGTATGATCGGACTGCCCATGGACATGTATCCCCAGTGGCAGGAGCGCCAGCAGATCCTGCTCACCCAGCAGGCAGCCAAGGATCCTGACATCGTAGGGAAGATCAAGTCGCAGCTCCGCAAGGGTGGCGACGTCATCATCACCACAGGCCTGCTGAAAGCCATCAAGGACCAGCTGGCCGACGTGTGCGAGCTCTACTGCGGCGACCTGAAGGCCATCGTCAGTGACTTCGGCTTCTCAGGCAAGTCCGAGCGCGAGTTCATCATCCCCCAGGTGAAGTACTTCACCAACGATGCCTGGGAGGTCGTCAGCGCAGGCCGTCCCCTCAACGGCGGTGTCTCAGGCTATCCCATCCTCCTGCGCGACACCTATTCCAAGGGCATGCTCTTCGTCCTCACCATCCCCGATGACTTCGGCAACCTCTACGACTATCCCGCAGGCGCCCTGAATGTCATCCGCCGCGCCATGAGCAAGGATGTGGGAGCCTATATCGAAGGCCCCTCGAAGGTCGCCCTCTTCCCCTACGACAACAAGACCCTGGTAGTCGAGAACTTCAACGACGAAGCTGTCAACCTGCGTGTGGTCATCAACAGCAAGGTGAGCGCCCTGCGCAACCTCCTCACAGGCGACCAGCTGAAACCCGCTGAGATCAAGCCCCTGACGGGATTCTTCAGGTACAACCGCTTCTTCGGCTATCCCGACGGCTCGACGGTCTTCGACCTCCAGCTCCCCGCCCACAGCTACATCGGTTTAGGCTATTAAGCGATGGAGGAACCCATCATGTGAAACATCAAAAGTGAAAAGTCCCCGGTAGTTGAGTCTATCGGGGACTTTATTCCTTCTGCATCTCGTCAAAGTTACAATCATTTACTAATAAATAGAATCTTTTCTTGATTATTCTTTGTTTTTTCACAAAATTATCTTATTTTTGCAGCATCGTATGGCTTACAATCATAAAATCATCACAATATGAGAAAACTTTTACTAGCAACATTACTCGTGAGTGCTCTCACAGCGGGGGCACAGGGATTCGTGACCCACAGGGCCAAGGTGGCCAAGCAGCAGGCGGCCATCACTGCCAAGAAAGCCGGTACAAGGGGCGAGGCTGAGAGACTCGGACGCTTCTTCGTGAACTGTAAGATGGACACGGATGCACGACAGGTGGCTGAGAATCTCAGGGCGCTCGGCGCAAAGATCAGAGGTGTCGTGGGCAACATCGTGATGATGGAGGCTTCGTACTCGAAGCTCGAGGAGATGGCTGCTGTGAACGGCGTCATGAAAATCGACCTCGGACCAAGGGTTCGCAAACAGACGGACATCACCAGAAACGTGACTCAGGCCGGTGACGTGATCAGCGGCACGGGCGAGAAACTGCCCCAGGCCTATACGGGCAAGGGAGTCATGGTGGGAATCGTCGATGCGGGATTCGACCCCACACACCCGATGCTGAAGGACAAGGACGGCAACCTGCGCGTGAAGGGTTACTATGCTACGGGCTTGAATAAACTGGGCGAGGAAGTGATCATCGGCCCTGATACACTGGGGGGATCGGTCCTCACCAAGGCTGACGACATACTCGACACGCTGAAGGTGAGGGAGGATGGCGACACGCACGGCACCCACTGCATCACCATCGCTGCGGGCAGCACGATGAGCGACGTGAAGGGCGTGGCAGGACAGCCCATCGGCGGTATGGCACCAGAGGCCGACATCCTCATCGGTGCGCTGAGGGAAGGCGAGGAGTTTTGGCAATACTGTAGTGAAAACCAATTAGACGCAACAGCCATTGAGTTCTATCAGGCGCTGCTGTACATGAAAAATGAAGCCGACAAGGCAAAGAAGCCGCTCGTGGTGAGTCTCAGCTATAACTCGATGGACGGCTGGCACGACGGCACCAGCAACATGGCCAGAACAATGAAGTACTGCGCAAAGGACATGAATATCCCCATCATGCTCTGCACCGCCAACTCGGGTGCTGAGAACGCTACAACCTACCTGAACATGAAGACCAAGGCCAACGATACGCTGAACGTATACACAGGCAATGGCGGCTATGTCTGGGGTGGCATGAAGACAACGAAGAACGTGAAGTTCATAGTCAGTATCGCCAGCGGCAGAGACGGCCACGTCTACTTCAAGGCACCTATTACCTACAACTCAGACCCCGATGAGGGCAAACACGGCGAAGGCATCTGGTTCAATGTAGGGAAGGATGCCGACAACAGCCATCTGGATGCCTTCGATCAAAAGGTGGCTGACGGGATGAATGAATATTTCGAGAGTGGCAGTACGGTTCAGTTCTGGTGTTATCAGAACCTAGCGCTTGACAAGGACGACAAGGAGTACACCTATACGGAACTATGGATAAATATACCGGGTCTGGAATTCAAGAAGGTATCGTACGACAGAGGCGCGGAGGGAGGCGATGACTACCTGGTGATCAAGGTCAGCATGATTACCTCAGAGGATACGGAGCTCCATGCATGGGGCGACGTCGGTAGCGAATACTACCTCTATGGACAGAAGAACAGCGGCAAGTTTGTGGCTGGCAACAGCAGCATCTCCGTGGGCGACTGGAATACCTCGGGCGAGGTCGTGAGCATCGGTGCCTGGACGGCCAACACCAAGCACAAGGGCCTTGGCGCGAAGGAGTACGAAGAGCGGGAAGATGAGGTCGTAGGCAGTTATGCTTTCTTCAGCAGCTACGGCACAGACCTGGCTGGACATAAGCACCCCGACGTCTGCACACCTGGCCGCGACATCGTGGCTGGCTTCAACAGCTTCGACGCAACGTTATCTGATGATAACATCCTTGAGAAGAAGGAATACAGCAACCAGTTCAAGGATCAGAAGGGTGCTCGTGAATACCCCTATGGCTTCTCGAGCGGCACCTCGATGGCGACACCGGCTGCGGCTGGCATCGTGGCCCTGTGGCTCCAGGCGGCTGCCGACAAGGGCAAGACGCTGTCGAACGATGACATCAAAGACATCATCAAGAACACAAGCGACACCGACGAGTATACGAAGAAGTATGGCAGCCGATTCGGCGCTGGCAAGATGAACGCCTATAAGGGTCTGCTCTACGTGCTGGGCATCGATACGAGCATCCCCACACTCAGCAAGGATCAGCCTAAGGACGTGAACTTCCGAGTAAGCGGTGACATCGTGTACACTGACGGTGCTGAGGACGGCATTGAGGTTACGGTCTACGACCTCCAGGGTGTAGCCGTCAGACAGACGACAGTGCAGGGGGGCGCCATCAGTCTCGAAGGACTGCAGAAGGGTGTCTATGCCGTGCAACTGGGTAAACTGGGATCAACACTGATCCGTAAGTAAAAAGTATGAATTTAATCAAAAACTAGAATATGAGAAGACTTCTACTTGCAACATTACTCATGAGTGCTCTCACGGCGGGGGCACAGGGATTCGTGACCCACAGGGCCAAAATGGCCAAGCAACAGTCGGAGATCAGCGCCAAGAAGGCTGCGACGCGTGGACAATACGTAGCGCCAGAACGGCAGCGAGGCTACTTCTTCGTGAACTGCCAACAGGGCGCTGATGCCCAGCAGGTGGCCAGACAGCTGAAGGCCAACGGCGCGGAGGTGAGAGTGGTGAAGGGCGACCTGATACTGCTCGATGCGCCCTACTCAAGACTCGAGGCACTGGCCAACACCAAGGGTGTAGCGAAAATAGACGTCGGCCCCAAGGTGGGCAGAAGGACGGACATCAGCCGTAAGGTGACGCAGGCTGGCGACGTGATCGACGGCACAGGCGAGAAGCTGCCGCAGGCCTATACGGGCAAGGGCGTCATCATAGGTGTCCTCGATGACGGATTCGACGCTACCCACCCCATGTTTAAGGACAAGGACGGCAATCTGCGCATCAAGGCCGTGTATGAGCCTGGTAACAGCCAATTTGGAGGCGACAGCGTGAGAATCGGCGAATGGACGCTGACGGGCTCGGTGTACACCAAGGCTGAAGACATTCTCGACACCACAAAGGTGAAAAGTACTGCGGGATCGCATGGCACCCACTGCGTCGCCATCGCAGCGGGCAGCACCAGCGACGTGAAGGCACCCTCAGGACAATACCTCGGCGGTATGGCCCCTGAGGCCGACATCATACTCTGCCGCGCAGGTGGAGACTATGACTATTTCAAATGGGCTCAGGACAACGGTCAGGACGGTAACACATACCTGATCGGAGAGAGCATGGAATACCTGGCATATGAGGCCAACAAGCAGCAGAAACCACTCGTGGTGAGCTTCAGTATGAACTCGCACGACGGATGGCACGACGGCACCAGCAACATGGCATACCTGATTGGCCAGGAGGCGAAGGAAGGAAATCTGCCCATCATCCTCTGCGCCAGCAACGAGGGTGGCGAGCGTATGTACCTCAACATGAAGAGCGCTGCCAAGGACACCATCAGCGTGCTCTCGTATGCCAATGACGGCGCCTATGTTTGGGGCGGTATGAAAACCACGAAGAACGTGAAGATGGAGATTGCCATTTGCAGCCTGCAAGATGGGCATGTCTACTACAGAATGCCTATCCATTATAACTCAGATCCCAATAAAGCCTATGACCCGAAAAAGAACAATTGGGGGCAGGGACTCTCCTTCGAAGCAGGCGAGGACGCTGACAACAGCGACTTTGAAGGCAAGGAACTGGAAGGCTTGAATGGGCTGCTGGAGTATATCGAGGATGGAATAGTGGATCTTTGGTGCTACCAGAACGTGGCACTCGACAAGGACCGCAAGGAGTATACCTACACTGAGGTTTGGGAGAGTTTTAACGACGGATTCGCTTGGAAGACCGTCAAGAACGACCGAGGCGAGAAGGTGCAAGACGACGTGCTCGGATTCAAGATCAACCTGATCCCTGACGAGGAAATAGAACTCCATTGCTGGGGTGACATGGGTGTTCAACTGTGGGGACAGGGTAACGACCTGAAGTACATCAATGGCAGCGGCAGCGTATCCATCGGCGACTGGAACACCTCAGGAGAGCCTGTATCCATCGGTGCATGGGCGGCTAACAACGAGTATAAGGTGGCATCCCAAAAGGAGGCCACTAAGAATGAGAATGTCATCGTGGGTGACATCGCCTCCTTCAGCAGCTATGGTACTGACCTGGCTGGACATAAGCACCCCAACGGATGTACCCCTGGCGTCTTTGTGCTGGCTGCTGGTAACAGCTTCGATCCAGAGAATAAGGCAGAGGACAATTTCGTCTATGAGTGGAAGGGCTATAAGAACCAGTTCGAAGGACAAACCAGTGAGCGCGACTACCCGTTTGTGTATATGAGCGGCACCTCGATGGCGACGCCTACCGCTGCCGGTATCGTGGCCCTCTGGGCACAGGCTGCTGCAGAAAAGGGGCAGAGCCTGACCTGTAAGGACATCAAGGACATCATCAAGCACGCCTGCGACACGGATGAGTTTACCGAGGCGAAACCTGAGCGATTCGGCGATGGAAAGATCAATGCCTATAAGGGTCTGCTCTACGTGCTGGGCATCGACACCAAGATTCCGACACTGAGCAAGGATCAGCCGAAGGACGTGAACTTCCGCGTGGCTGGCGACATTGTGTTCACTGACGGTGCTGAGGACGGCATTGAGGTTACGGTCTACAACCTCCAGGGTGTAGCCGTCAGACAGACGACAGTGCAGGGGGGCGCCATCAGTCTCGAAGGACTGCAGAAGGGTGTCTATGCCGTGCAACTGGGTAAACTGGGATCGACTCTGATCCGCAAATAAAAGAGAAGCAAAAGAGAAGCCCCGCTCAATCGAGCGGGGCTTACTTTTTACTTCTTGACATTCTTGACATCCTTATAGAGTGCGTACTTCGTCTTGCGCAGTTTCTTGATGATACCGCGCTCGTCGGTCTCGAACTCCTGTTCGGTATAGATTACCTCATTGTTGCGGACGAAGGTGAAGATGATGCCGCCCTTATAGATGGAGGAGTCCTGCTGGATGGACATGCCAATGAGATCAAACTCGGGATAGGTGGCTGCCATCGCGTCGATGATAGACGTGCGGACATAGTTCAGACTGTCGGTAATGACAGAATCAGCTGCCAGACTGTCGGCATGCGACGAAGCAGCTCCCTGCTGACCTCCCTTGGAGGTGCAGGATGCAATGGCCAAAGTGACCATGAGAATCACAAATAATTTCTTCATAACCTATTATATATTAAAAACGAATCTTATCCAAATCCACTGACAGGCCTACGCTGAAGGAGGTGCCTGTGGTCAGCGGCGACGAATAGTAGTAGCCTCGGGGCTTGTAATTGAAGAGGTTGTCGATGGCTGTATTGAGGGTGATACCTTGCCAGAGGTGATGCTGAAGCATCAATTTCCAGATGGTATAGCCCTGGTCGACGTCCGTGCGGCCTGACTGAGGCTCACCCTGGCTGCGCCCTGAAAGGGCGGCATCGAGAGCATAGAATCGTGCGAAACGATGGGCATAGCCGATGCGCCAGGTCATTGAGTGGTTACGCGGCTGGTTGAACTGCGAGAAGTAGACATTGCCCGTCTCGTGCATCCACGAATAGTTAAGCTTGAGCGTCAGTCCCCAGTCGAAGTAATGGCCCATACTGACATCGATGCCCCAGACGTTGACGCCGTCTTCGTTCCAGTAAAGGGCGCTCTCCTTGCCTTCAAAGGTGTAATCGATGGTGGTGATGCGCTTGTCGAAGAGGTTACAATAGCCCATGAGGGTGAAGTTGTAGACACCATCGAGGATCCCGCTATTGCGGATGCGGTTCTGTCGCTCGATAGCGACATTGAAGTTGTTGCTCTTCTCAGGCTCCAGCTCGGGGTTGCCGATAATCCAATAGCCCATGTTACCCATATCGAAGTGCATGTACATCTCCTTGAGCGTAGGGGCACGGAAACCGCTGGCATAATTGGCACGGAAAGTCATCCATGGGAATTTATAGACCAAGGCGAGACGCCAGGTAAGTGCGTTCAGCGATGATGCCGAGAAATGATCGTAGCGCACACTGCCCACGACATTGAACCTCGGCGTGATGTTCCAGTCGAGCTGGGCATAGCCGTCGATATTGTTCTGTGAGTGACTGGTGTTGTCGACAAACTGATAGGTGGTGAGATAATCGTTCAAGTAGTCGGCTCCGAGAAGCAGGTTGACCGTTGAGGATTGGAGGGGGAGGCAGTAGAGGGCGTGGGCCACATGCTGGCGATTGCTGTAGTCGTGGTCGTGGGTACGGGTGCCATCGGGCATGAAATTGGCCTTATCATACTGGTCGTAGGCATACGACAGTTCGAGATATCGCCCAGGCTCCCAGGCGTACTTGCCTTTCAGTCCGGCGCTGTAGGCATTGAAATGGTAGTCGTAGGTATCGCGCTCACTGGCACGGAAAAAGTAGCCTCCTCGCCCGATGAGCGTCAGCTGGTCTGAAGGGCGCCACGTGAGTCGCTCCTTGACATTATAGGTTTTCTGTCCGTAGAGACGGCTCAGGTTGGAGTCATCGTTGAGCACGCGCTCATCGTAAGGCTGGCCTTGGGCCTTCTTCATCAGTTCGAGGGCAATCTCCTCAGACGAGTATGGTTTGGGCAGGTCTATGGGGTCGATTCTGGTGTGCTGGAAATTGGTCAGCGAGTTCCATTTCTTCGTATTGAACGAGAAGCTGGCACCATGGCGCCATTCGTTACCGAAGGTATTAAATCGGGTATTGGCGTTGGCTGTCCAGGGCTCGAGACTCTCGCGACTGATGATGTTGACCACACCTCCTACGGCATTCGAGCCATAGAGGGCGGACGAAGCGCCCTTCACAATCTCGATACGGCCTACGTTGTCGAGGTTCATACGGTTGTAGTCGACATTATCCATCGTCTCGCCTGCCATACGCTCGCCATCGACGAGGAAGAGCACAGAACTGCCGCCAAAGCCACTCATATTAAGTGAGGTCTCCTGACTCATCGCAAAGCCGAACTCCAGACCAGGTATCTCCTGAATCAGCAAGTCCTGGATATTGGTAGCATCGACGATCTTGATGTCGCGAAGGGTGATCAGGCGCGTCACGACGGGGGCATCTTTCAGGGATTTAGGTGTATGCGAGGCTGTCACCACAATGGGATCCAGCTCCACAGAGTCGCGGAAAGCGGTCTGTGCAGAGAGACTGATAGCAGGCATGAACACAGCCATGCCTGCTAAAAGAGAATATATAAACTTTCTCAACAACTTTGTGTCACAACTTATTTTCTGGTTCCTGTAAACTGTCCATCGAAAGCGAAGGGCATATTGCCGTATTTCTGTGAGAACGTCATCACAACCGTCTTGTCGTTAAAGATGACAGTGATGTCACTGATGGTGTAAGCCTTCTCTGCCCCATCGGCAGTTTTCACCGTACCCTCATACTTGTCGAGCTTGCCAGTAATCGTGTTGCCGCTCTTGGTCAGTGAAATTCCCTTCACAGGAAGGGCGGGGACAGTCATCATACCTTCACCATATTTGGGAAGAGTCACGTCGACAGATACGTCTGTAGCTTTAGTAAACTCAATGGTCTCGGTACTTTCATCAGCCTCTCCCATCACAGTGAGAGTCTCAGTGCCTGTATAGGAACCTGCTACCTGCGTAGCTACAGGCACCTCAGGCTCGTCGTCGTTACTACTGCTGCATGAACTCATACCAAACACGAAGGCCATCGCAGCCATCGACATCATCATAAAACTTTTGATCTTCATAACTATAATCTTTATTGTTTAATGTTTAATCTTTAATGTTTAATCTTTAATGCTTAATGTTTAATGTTTAATGTTTAATGTTTAATGTTTCAATTCTTGTTTCTCGTAGTCATACTCCGATCCGTACGCACTATGCGGAATCGTAAAGACGGCTATCATCACCAGTACAGCCAGAACGACCAACCACTTATTGTACTTCCACTTGATGGTGGCAAGGGCTGCCAGGAAGAAGAGGAAGGAGATAAGGGTCTTATTGTCCGTGAGGTCTGTGCCATAGGGGAATCCTGTCCACCATGGCCCGAAAGCCGCATGCTGAACGAGAGGGCCTAAGACGAAGCCACCCACGAACAACGTTCCAACCGTAATCCAAAGCCACTTCTTGTAGGGCTTGCGTGTCACTACCAGCAGGAAGGTATAGACGGCAAACAGCATAGCACCAAACATCAACAGGATGTGGGGTATCAGGATGTAGGCTGGCACATCGTTGCGGAAACGGATCACCACTGGCTCATCTTTCAGGTAGTCCTTACCGTCGACAGTTAGATAATACTGCAGCTTCCCTGCAACGGGCTGAACAGGCAGAGCTGCCTGCCAGGCACCATCCTGCCACTGGAAATCGACTGTGGTGTAGTCGTTCGTCGTGGGATATCGACGATAATGCATCTTCACCTCAACGCTCGACGGCACGCCTTTCAACGTCACAATCTCATCGCGCTGCACCCCACTTCTGGGCAACTTGATCTGAAAGCTCTGACCGCGCAGTTCGACATTTACCTTCTTAGGATAAGTAGGTCCCGTCATGCGCTGGTAGATGCTCAGCGCCAATGTGATGACTATAGCGAGAATCCAGTAGACAACCTTTTTCATTTCTTTGCAGGCATCAGATGAACTTGGAAGGTGAGCACCTCTTCATTTCGAAGCACTTTCACTGGGATGGTGGTATCAGGCTCGAGTTCCGACAAGCGCTGCATATAGTCATCCATATTCTTAACGGGCTTGCCGTCGATCTCCTGAATAATGTCGCCACTACGGATACCTGCATTATGGGCAGACTTTCCTGCCACCACGATATCTGCTCGAAGACCTGGAATACGACTGGCACCCATCACATCGGGCATCAGGCCTAAAGTGACCTTAAACTTGCCATGCTTCATCATCTTATTGGTACTCGGCACACTGATATAATCAGGTGTCGTGGGCATATTGGCAATCCGCGTGATCAGCTCCTTCGAGAAATCGAGGGTCTGCTGCATACCATCGTAATTCAGGGTAGAAGGCACATCGTCAGGGGTGTGATACTCCATGTGACCGCCAGTGGTGAGGAAAAGTACAGGGATCTCTTGTGCCACAAACGAGGCATGATCGCTGGGACCATACCCATCGGGCGTACAACTGATGGTCAGCTTGGTCTGCTCTGCAGCAGCCTCAGCCATGGCCTTGAAGGCGCTGCTGGTACCTGTTCCTGAGACACTCATCGCATTGTCGCGCATACGACCCACCATATCGAGATTCACCATCGCCACAATACCTTTCTTATCCTGAGGGAGGTTGATGCGCTGGGCATCGTCGCGCTTCATCCATTCCAGAAAGTTCTTGGAACCTATCAGGCCTTGTTCCTCTGCACCAAAGAAGGCGAAGATGATACTGCGGGGCGAGCGGGCTTTCTTAAAATACTTCGCCAATTCGAGTACGACGGCATCGCCACTGGCATTATCGTCGGCTCCGGGGTGAACACCCAACGTATCAGGACGACGGGAACCTGAGCCCTTGCCGCCCATACCCAGATGGTCGTAATGCGAACCCACAACGATGTATTCGTGCTTAAGCTGCTTGTCTTTGCCAGGCAGCACGGCGATGATGTTATGGGTGGTGCGCTCCTCTTCCTGGGTCTTGCCATAGGTGAAGTCATGATAGTAACCTATCTTCTTCTTGCCCTTGATGACGGGCTTGAGCTTCAGACGACGCAACTGACTGACGATATATTCAGAGGCGAGGGTATCGCCCACTGTGGCTGGGAATCGGCCACCCAACTCCTGCGATGCCAGGTATTCCACCGTCTGCTTCATGGCATCCTGCTTCTGCGCATTGATAGGTAAAAGGGTAAAAAGATAAAAGGGTAAAACAATCACCCATTTAGCCTTTACCTTCACCTTAGACAATATCTTCATCTTTTATTTATTATAATTATAGCCGCAGCCTTCACTCGCAGCGTGTTTCGCTTGAAACACGGTGCAAAGGTACGGATTTTCTTCGACCCCAGCAATCCCTATTTATAATGATTTTCCCATAAGGCCGACAAATAGACACAAATCAATGCCATTTTGTCAGTATTTATTCCCTCGGCATAAAGATTGTTGGATTTTAGATAGCAAACAAAGAATGATGTTCTTATGTTCTTCTGTCAAAAACGGAGCGCAGAGAATGATGTTCTTATGTTCTTATTATCTAAACAAAAGGAGGACAAAGATATGACACTCGACAAATTTACAATCAAAGCACAAGAAGCTGTTCAGGCAGCGGTGAATACGGCTCAGATGAACGGCCAGCAGGTAATAGAACCTGTACACATCCTCAAAGGTGTGATGGAGAAGGCGAAGGACGTGACGAACTTCATCTTCCAGAAACTCGGGGTAAACGCCCAACAGATCGACATGCTCGTGGAACAGGAGATCAAACACCTGCCACGCGTACAGGGCGGACAACCCTATCTCTCTAATGATAGTAATAATGTACTCGTGCGTGCACAAGAGCTCTCACAGAAGATGGGCGACGAGTTCGTCTCTGTGGAACCTGTACTACTCGCCCTGCTCAACGTGAACTCGACGGCTGCCCGAATCATGAAGGATGCTGGCTGTACGGAGAAAGAGATGACGAAGGCCATCCAGGAACTGCGACAGGGACAGAAGGTGCAGAGCCAGTCGGCTGATGACAACTACCAGTCGTTGGAGAAGTATGCGAAGAACCTCGTAGACCTCGCCCGTAAGGGTAAACTCGACCCCGTCATCGGACGTGATGATGAGATCCGGCGTCTGTTGCAGATTCTCTCACGACGCACAAAGAACAATCCTATTCTGATAGGTGAACCTGGTACAGGTAAGACCGCCATCGTCGAAGGTCTCGCTGGACGTATCGTTCGTGGTGACGTACCCGAGAACCTGAAGGACAAACAGCTCTACTCGCTCGATATGGGTGCGCTGGTAGCTGGTGCGAAGTACAAGGGTGAGTTCGAGGAGCGACTGAAGAGCGTCATCAATGAGGTGACAAAGGCCGAGGGGCGCATCATCCTCTTCATCGATGAGATCCATACGCTAGTTGGTGCTGGCGGTGGTGAGGGTGCGATGGATGCTGCCAATATCCTGAAACCTGCCCTCGCTCGTGGTGAACTGAGAGCCATTGGTGCGACCACTCTTAATGAGTATCAGAAGTACTTCGAGAAGGACAAGGCACTGGAGCGTCGATTCCAGACGGTGATGGTGGATGAGCCTGATGAACTCTCAGCCATCTCGATCCTGAGAGGTCTGAAGGAGCGTTACGAGAACCATCACAAGGTTCGTATCCAAGATGATGCCTGTATCGCTGCCGTCCAACTCTCTGAGCGCTATATCAGCGAGCGTTTCCTGCCTGATAAGGCCATCGACCTGATGGACGAGGCAGCAGCCAAACTGCGTATGGAGCGCGACTCCGTACCTGAGGAACTCGACGAGATTACCCGTAGACTGGCTCAGCTCGAAATCGAGCGTGAAGCCATCAAACGCGAGGGCGATGATGTAAAGATTGCCCAACTGGATAAAGACATCGCTGAACTCAAAGAGCAAGAGACCCAGTTCCGTGCTAAGTGGGAGGGCGAGCGGCAGCTGGTGAACAAGATCCAGCAGGACAAGCAGGAGATGGAGAACCTGAAGTACGAGGCTGAGCGTGCTGAACGCGAGGGCGACTATGGCAAGGTGGCCGAAATCCGCTACTCGAAGCTGAAGGCTCTCGAAGACGACATCAAGGCTATTCAGGCGCAACTGGCCTCTGCACAGAATGGTGATTCACTGGTGCGTGAGGAGGTGACGGCTGATGATATTGCAGAAGTCGTATCCCGCTGGACGGGCATCCCTGTGACGAAGATGATGCAGAGCGAACGTGAGAAACTGCTCCATCTCGAGGCTGAACTGCATAAGCGCGTCATTGGTCAGGACGAGGCCATCACAGCTGTCTCAGATGCCGTGCGTCGTAGTCGTGCTGGTCTGCAGGATCCGAAACGACCCATCGCCAGCTTTATCTTCCTCGGCACCACTGGTGTGGGTAAGACGGAACTCGCCAAGACCCTCGCTGACTACCTCTTCAACGACGAGACGATGATGACGCGTATCGATATGAGTGAGTATCAGGAGAAATACAGTGTCTCCCGACTGATTGGTGCACCTCCGGGCTATGTAGGCTACGATGAGGGTGGACAACTGACAGAGGCTGTGCGCCGCAAACCGTATAGCGTTGTACTCTTCGACGAGATCGAGAAGGCTCATCCGGATGTATTCAACATCCTGCTCCAGGTGCTCGACGATGGTCGTCTGACGGACAACAAGGGACGTACGGCCAACTTCAAGAACACCATCATCATCATGACCTCGAATGCAACGCGTGAGCAGCTTCGTGCGACCATGCGACCTGAGTTCCTGAACCGTATCGATGAGATTATCACCTTCACGCCACTCACGAAGGAACAGATTAGCGACGTGGTGCGCCTGCAGATGAAGAAGGTAACGGATATGCTCGAACCACAGGGTATCAGACTCGAGATCACAGATGCAGCCGTGGCCTACCTCGCTGAAGAGGGTTACGATCCAGACTTTGGAGCTCGTCCCGTCAAGCGCGCCATCCAACAGTTCGTACTCAATGACCTCTCCAAGAAGCTCCTTGCCGATGAAGTCGATCGCAACAAACCGATCATCATCGATGAGTTCGGAGATGGGTTGGTCTTCCGCAATTAAAAAGAAATCATCCGCACATCAGCGGATGATTTCTTTTTTGCCATTTCGG
>JAEEGK010011409.1_pt1 | contig 20301 bp, 18 predicted proteins | sample 8958771 | NCBI WGS metagenome assembly JAEEGK01 (sample SAMN16246547, study PRJNA631951) | gut metagenome | biome: gut microbiome; feature: rumen; material: SC-attached | host: Bos | place: Iran: Karaj | collected 2018-10
TCGATGATGATGTAGTCATAGCGGTCCCGGACGGGCTGCAGCGCCTTCTTGAGGTAGGACTCGCGGTCCGGCCACTTGATCATCTCGATTTCCGAGCCCACGAGGTTGATGTGGGAGGGGATCAGGTGGAGGTTCTGGAGTTCCGTCTGGACGAGGGCGTCCTCCGCGGGGATGTCCCCCCGGATGACCTCGTACAGGGTGCGCTTCTCGTCGTTGTCCGGGGAGAAGTTGAGTCCGGAGGTCGTGTTGGCCTGCGGGTCGGCGTCGATGATGAGCACCTTCTTCTCCAGGACCGCGAGGGACGCGGCCAGGTTGATGGCCGTCGTGGTCTTGCCCACGCCACCCTTCTGGTTCGCTATGGCGATGATTTTTCCCATATTCGTTATAAGTAGGCTGATCGCCCGGCCTCGCGGGCATTCAATCTACAAATATACGAAATTATCCCCGCCCCTGCAAGGAAATGTTCCACAAAAAGTTCCACGCTTAGACGGGGTCGACGTCAATCGAGATGTGCGCGGTGTATTTCCGCTCTTTTCCGAAATCCGCAACTGCTTGGGCCAGAGTTCGTTTCAAGGAAGTGAGAGCCTTGTTTCGGGGAAGGCTCACGCGGATCTGGCGGATGGATTCGCCGGCGATCCGGTCCACGGCGGGGGAGTAAGGCCCCACGACCGCGGGCGGCGTGTCCGCGTCGGAGAAGGCGGCGAGAAGGGCGTTCCGGAGTTCTTTGGACAGGAAGTCCAGCCGCTTTTCGTTGCTGTCTTTCAGGGTGATATGGATGAGGCGGGTGTACGGGGGATAGCCGAAAAGCTTGCGTTCGGCGAGGAGGTCCGCATCATCGGAGCCGCTCAGGCGCGCATAGACGGGATGCTCCGGCTCCCGGGTCTGGATGACAATCCGGCCCGGCTTTCCGCGGCGGCCGCTCCGGCCCCGGAACTGCTCCAGCAGCTGGAAGGCGCGTTCGTCGGCTCGGAAGTCCAGCTGCCCCATGAGGCTGTCGGCCTGAAGGACGGCGACGAGGCTGAGTCTGTCGAAATCAAATCCTTTAGTAATGATTTGTGTACCAACGAGAATATCAATATCACCTTCTGCAAAACTTCTGATAATGCCGGCCTCTTCGGTATCGGGCGTATCGCCGTCCAGTCGGGCGATGCGGCGGGCGGGGAAGAGGGTGATGAGTTCTTCCTCCACCTTCTGCGTGCCGGCGCCCAGGGGCTGCAGTTCGCCGTTGCAGGAGGGGCAGTGGCCGGTGTAGGGTTCCGTATGGCCGCAATAGTGGCAGACCAGGCGGTCGGGATTTCGGTGCAGGCTCATCGGCACATGGCAGTGCGGGCAGCGGGGAATTTTTCCGCACTCCGTACATTGGACCGAAGGGGCGTAGGAACGTCGTGCACGGAGTACGAGCACCTGCCCGCCGCCATCCAGGGCGTCGGTGATTTCCTGGATGAGTTTCCGGGAGAAACTGCCCGTCATGCCCCGTTTCCGCCGCTCCGAAACGGTGTCGATGATGCGGATTTCAGCCTCTTCTCCAGAGTGGAACCGTTCCTTTAGTTCAACCTTGATAAAACGTTTTACTTCAGCGTTATATTGCGATTCTAAAGATGGGGTGGCGCTGCCTAGAATCACATGTGCATTCTGGATGATGCCCAGCATGATCGCGCTCTCGCGGGCATTGTACCGCGGTGCCGGCGCATCCTGTTTGTACGAAGTGTCGTGCTCCTCGTCCACGATGATCAGCCCCAGGTTGTGATGGGGGAGGAAGAGCGTGGAGCGGGTGCCGAGGACGAAGTAGCGGGTGGATTTCCGGACGTGGGACGCAACTTGCGAACGGCGTGCTGTGGAAACGCCCGAATGAAAGACTTGGACGTCGGGCAACACCGTGGCGATGCGGTCTTCCAACTGACGGGACAGGGCGATTTCCGGGACGAGGAAAAGGATGCTTCGGCCTTGTTCCAGGGTCTCCTGAGCCAGTTTCAGGTATATTTCCGTCTTGCCGGAGCCGGTGACGCCATGCAGGAGGACGGTCCTGCCGTCCGCGAAGGCCTTCCGGATCGCTTCGGCCGCGGTTTCCTGGGCGGGGGAGAGCGTGACTGGCGTCGGGGCCGCCGCGACGTTTTCGCCCCGCAGCAGCGCTTCGACGACTTCGATTTCGTCCCGGTATCGCAGCCGGGTATCGTCCCGACGGGCTTTTTGCTCCTTTTCCCTGAGACGCTCCAGGCGCGTTTCCAGCCGCTCTTTGACTCGGGCTTCCACTTCTTCCTGGTCGATCTTGAGGGCGGGATAGGCGGCCTTGTACACCTCGCCGACGGAACAGAGGTAATAGTCGCTCACCGCCCGCCAGAACTTGATTTCCTCGGGAAGGACTTTTGGGAGGCCTTCTTCGACGGCGAGGATGGGCAGAATCCGGTTTACGTCCGTCGGCTGCACGTCGACGGCGCTCACGGCTCCGACGTATTCCTTTCGGGCGAACAGCACCCGGACCCGGTCTCCGACGCCCGCCTGAACTCCCTCGGGGAGCAGGTAATACGGCTCCCACTCCAGGCGGAGGGGGAGGATGACCTGTATGTAGCGCCTGGCGTCCATCGTCTTGCAAAGTAACGAATTTTTGTGCGATAGACCGAAGAAAAATCTTAAATTTGTCCGCCCGTTCGCCCTATGGAGAAGAAACGCTTTGTCTATCACCTGCTTGCCCTCGCGGTCGTCGCCGTGTGGGGGGTGACCTTCGTGTGCACGAAGACCATCATCGCGGCGGGCATGCATCCGGCCGCCATCTTTTTCCTCCGTTTCATCATGGCGTATGCGGGCATCTGGGTGCTGACACTGGTCCGGAAAGGGAATACGAAGCTTTGGAACGGATGGAAGGAGGAACTCGTGTTCCTGTTCCTGGGCGTTACGGGCGGTTCGTTCTACTTTCTGACGGAGAACACGGCCCTGGCCTACACGCAGGCCAGCAACGTTGCGTTCCTGGTGTGTGTCGCGCCAGTGTTTACAGCACTTTTTACACTGATTTACAGGAGGTTCGGACATGGACGCTTCGCCGACGGGCTGGAGAACGTCCGGGTGGGCTGGCCGCTGGTCGGAGGAACACTGCTCGCCCTCGCAGGCATGGCGCTCGTCCTCTTCGACGGAACGAAAGTGGAGCTCTCCCTGCGGGGCGACCTGCTGTCACTCGGCGCCGCCCTCTGCTGGGCCCTGTACAGCCTTTTCATGGGCCAGATGACCCGCGAGTACGGGGCTGTCTACGCGACGCGGAAAGTTTTCTTCTACGGTCTTCTGACCATCCTTCCGTTCCTGGGCGGCCTGGGCTCCTCCTTCTCGCCCGCCGTGCTTGGCCAGCCTGTGGTCTACGGCAACCTGCTGTTCCTGGGCCTCATCGCCTCCCTGGCCTGCTTTATCGCCTGGAACCTGGTGATGGACAAGCTCGGAAACGTGACATCCACCAATTACGTCTATCTGAACCCCGTTTTCACCCTCATCACCGCCATGATCTTCCTCGGGGAACGCATGACCCCGACGGCCGCCCTCGGCTCGGCCGCCATCCTCCTCGGCGTCATCTGGGCCGGCCGGCGGTAGGAAGCTAACTCTCTTTTTCGAACTCCTTCAGAGCGCGGATGGCCTTGGGGCAGAGGATGAGGATGGATACGACGGTGACCCAGGCCATGAGGCCGACGCCGATGTCGCCGAGTTGCCAGATGAGATCGGCTTCGCGCACGGCGCCGAATACGACGGCCGCGAGCATCATTACCTGGAAGACGCGGATGGCGATGCGCTCGCCTTTTCCTTCACGGCCGCGGAAGAGGTAGATGATGCTGGATTCCGCGTAGAAATAATAGGCCATGATGGTGCTGAAGGCGAAGAAGACCATCGCGATGGACACGAACTGGCTGCCGAATCCCTTGAACACCGTGTCCACGGCGCTTTGGGTGTAGTTCACGTAGTTGTTGGCCAGTTCCGGTGCGCCTGCGTAGAGCAGGTTGCCGCTTGCGTCCAGGATGTTGTAGGTGCCGGAGCACAGGATCATCAGGGCGGTGGCGGTGCAGACGAGGAGTGTGTCGACATAGACCGAGAAGGCCTGGGCGAGACCCTGTTGCGCGGGATGGGGGACGTCGGTGGCCGCCGAGACGATGGCGCCCGTGCCCTGGCCGGCTTCGTTGGAGAAGATGCCGCGCTTGACGCCCATCGCGATGGTGGAGCCGATGATGCCGCCGCACACCGGATGGATGCCGAAAGCGTTCGTGATGATGGACGCGAACACGGCGGGCACCTCCTGGATGTGGAAGCCGATGACGACCAGCGACATGAGGATGTACCCCAGGGCCATGAACGGCGTGACGATGGACGCCACCCGGGCGATGCGCTTGACACCTCCGAAGACGACCAGGCCCAGCACGACGGCCAGGGCGATGCCGGAGACGAGGGGCTGGACGGGGAAGGCGTTCTTGACGGCCGATGAGACACCGTTCGACTGGACCGTCGTCAGGAAGAAGCCGCAGGCGAGGAGGGTGATGGCCGCGAAGACGATGCCCAGCCAGCGCCGGCCCAGTCCGTGCTCGATGAAGCTGAAAGGACCGCCGCGGTAGCCGGAATGGTGCGGGAACTTGTAGATCTGCGCCAGCGTGGATTCCACGAAGGCGGTCGACGCACCGAAAAACGCCACGACCCACATCCAGAACACCGCACCCGGACCGCCGAAGGCGATGGCCGTCGCCACGCCCACGATGTTGCCCGTGCCCACGCGTCCGGAAAGCGCGATGCAGAACGCCTCAAAGGACGAAATGCCCTGCGCGCCCTCCTTCTTCGAGAACAGGGACTTGAGCATCAGTTTGAACCTGCGCACTTGCACGAACCGCGTCCGGAATGAAAAATACAATCCGGCCGCGATCAACAGCACGACCAGTCCGGGATTCCATACGATTCCGTTTACCTGAGATACGATCTTGTCCAGCATAGTTTCAAAGATACGGAAAAAGATTTGTTTTCCGCTACTCCGACATGTTCGGAACGCGCTTGGGGACGGGGAGGTCGCCGAAGCCGAAGAAACGCTGGGCGTTCAGGCCCAGGAACTTGGCTTTTTCGTCATCGGTAAGGACGCCCCGGCTCTTGGTGATGAAGTCATAGGACATCTTGTAGGTGATGGCGGTGATGGTGCGGGGATAGTCGGAACCCCACATGAGCTTGTCGACGCCCACTTCGTCCGCCGCTTCCCGGATGGCGCGGACGGCCGAGGGGAAGGGGTAGAACTCGTCGTTGAAAAGCCAGGTGATGCCGCCGGATTCCACGTAGACGTTGGGATGGCGGGCGAGGCGGATCTGGGACATCCAGCCAGGCCGGGTGACCATGCCGAAATGGCCGATGAGGATGCGCAGCCGGGGGCATTCAGCGATGATTTCCTCCATCTCCGCCACCTGGAGGTCTCCGTCGGCCAGCTCCACGTGCAGAATCATGCCGCGGTCCTCCATCAGGTGGAACATCGACATCATCTCGGGGCTGTCCAGCCGGACACGGCCTTCAGGCAGCAGGAGCCGGGCGGCGGGAATCTTGATACCCCGGAAGCCCCGGCCGGTCAGTTCCTCCGCCTGGGCGAGGAAACCGGGTTTCCGGAACTCGCACATGCCGAATACGAAGAAGCGCTCCGGATACCGCAGTTCCACATCCTCCAGATAATCGTTCTGGAGGCCGTCGATGAACTCCTGGGTGACGACGGCGGCCGACACCTGGGCGTAGTCCATGTTCGAGAGGAACACCTCGGCGGTGTTCCGGCCGTCGATCAGAAAGGGCGGAAGCATCTGGACTTCCGTGCCCATGAACATGCTCCGGCCGTTGGGAAGGGGCCGGATCTCCTTGCCGTTCACGATGGCTTCCTGCCGGAGCCAGAGGTGGCAGTGGGCGTCAATAATCAGCATAGTATCAGGTATTTGACCAGGAGACGCGGAACTGGTCGCCGATGATTTCGCGCACTTCCCGTACGAGCTGCAGGTCGATGGGTTCGTCCATATAGGCAACGTTCTTCCGGAGGTTTTCGGGCTTGGTGGTGCTGAAGAGGGTGGAGGCGATGCGGGGGTTCTGCAGGGAATACTGCATCGCGAGCTTTTCAATGGGGCAGCCCTTTGCAGCGCAATGCGCGGCGGCGCGGCGGCAGGCCTCGACCAGCGGCTGCGGCGCCGGGTGCCAGGCCGGCACGCCCCGCTGGGTGAGCAGGCCCATCGAGAACGGCGACGCGTTGATCACGCCGATGCCGCGCTCCTCGAAAAAGCCCAGGAAGTCCGCCAGCTTGTCGTCATTCAGGCAGTAATGGCAGAAGTTGAGTACGCTTTCCACCGTTCCGGCGGGAACATGCTCCACCATCCACTTGAGGTTTTCCAGCTGCAAGTCCGTGATACCCACGTGTTTGACGACGCCTTCCTCGCGGAGCCGCACGAGTGCGGGCAGTGTCTCGCCGGCAACCTGGTTGAGGTCGGAGAACTCGATGTCATGGACATTGATCAGGTCGATATAGTCGATGTTCAGGCGCTCCATGCTCTCGTACACGCTGCGGGTCACGCGTCCGGCGGAATAGTCCCAGGTGTTGTGCCCGTCCTCGCCGTAGCGGCCCACTTTCGTGGACAGGAAAAACTTGTCCCGCGGAATGTCCTTCAGGGCCTTTCCAAGGACGGTTTCAGCCTTGTAATAGCCATAGTACGGGGATACGTCGATGAGGTTGATGCCTGCGTCGATGGCGGCGAACACGGCGTCGATGCCCTTCGCCTCCTCGAAATCGTGGAATACGCCGCCCAGGGAGGAGGCGCCGAAACCGATGGCGGAAACCTTCATCCCGGTCTTGCCCAATTCGCGATAAATCATATGCTTGCGTATTAGAATTCAACAAAGATCCGGAAGACCTTTCCGGGGTTTTCGTGCCAATGCTTCATCGCATCCGCCGCCTCCTCAGGCTTGACGACGGCGGTGATGAGCCGGTCATACGGGCAGGTCCCGCGCCGGAGATAGCCGATGACGGCGCGGAAATCTTCCGGCTGCGCGTTGCGCGAACCGTAGATGTTCAGTTCCTTCTGCACGAAAAGCCGGGTGGTGAAGTCCGTGTCGTCCTTGGCATAGCCGATGAAGACCACACGGCCGGTGAAGCCCACGCACGCGATGGCGGACCGCTGCGTGACGGGCGCGCCCACGGCTTCGACGACCACATCGGCCATCCGGCCTTCCGTGAGCTCCGCCAGTTTCTGCCCGACATCGTCCTTGGCGGAATTGACCGTGTACGCGGCACCGACTGATTTCGCCACCTCCAGTTTCTCGTCGTCGATGTCGACGGCCACGACCGTCGCCCCGCGCAGGGCGGCCCGGACGATGGCGCCCATGCCGATCATCCCGCAGCCGAACACGGTCACGACATCCTTGTCCGTCACGCCCGCCCGGTCGATGGCGTGGAAACCGACGCTCAAAGGTTCGACCAAAGCGCAGTCGCGGGCTGTAAGGCCCTCCGCAACAATGACTTTCCGCCACGGAAGCACGAAAAACTCCCGCATAGCGCCATCCCGCTGGACGCCCAGCGTTTCGTTGTGCTCGCAGGCGTTGAACCGGCGGTTGCGGCAGGAGGCGCAGTTCCCGCAGGCCGTGTACGGGTCGACCGTGACGGTCATTCCCGGCTGCAGCGACGAGGGCACGCCGGGGCCTGTCTCTACGATTTCCGCACCCACCTCATGGCCCGGAATCACACCGGCCTTCGCCATGGCGTTCCTTCCACGCCAGGTGTTCAAATCGCTCCCGCAGAATCCGACATACCGGATCCGCAGCAGCACTTCTCCCTCACCGCACACGGGTTTTTCCATATGGACGACGTTCAACTCGAACGGATTGCTGATCTGGATTGCTTTCATAATGCACAAATATACGAAATCTTGCGGCATTCTGAGCGCGGTCGTGTATCTTTGCACATATGATTCAATTCATCGCAGACGAAGCCCATTTCAAGGAAGTCCTGTCCCGGGTTCCCGCGGTCAGGCGGTCCCTTTGGATCGGTACGGCCGACATCAAGGACCTGTATGTCGGCGACCGCCCGTTCCTGGGCCTGCTGGCCGATTTGATCGACAAGGGCAGGGAAGTGCGCCTCATCCATGCCAAGGAGCCCGGCCCGAACTTCCGCGAGGACTTTGACCGTTACCCGGTGCTTTTCACCGGCCTGGAGCGCGTCCTGTGCCCCCGGGTCCATTTCAAGATCCTCGTCTTCGACTGCCGGGTCGCCTACATCGGCTCGGCCAATCTCACCGGCGCCGGCATCGGCATGAAAAGCGCCCATACGCGCAACTTCGAAGCCGGCGTCCTCACCGATGACCCCGCCCTTGTGGAAGCGGCGATGAACCAGTTCGACGCCGTCTGGGCCGGCTTCCGCTGCAAGGAATGCGGCCGCAAGAAGTTCTGCGGGGATCCGGTGGTGAAGTGAGCGGATTGCGTCGTCATTCTTCTTCCGCGGCTTTCCGGGCGTAGCGGCGGAGGGATTGTGGAAGATTGAGCTCGGATTCAACCTGAGCGAGGATTTCGCGGTGCTTGCGGGATTGCTGCAGGGCGAATTCGCGGTTCTCGCGACGGATGGCGAGATAGCGTTCGTACTTGGTTTTGGCGGCCTGCAGTCCGGATTCGATGCGGGCGATGGTTGCATCGACATTCTTTTTGCTTAACTCACATTCCCAGACGGTGATGACGGTCCAGGCGAGCGTGTCGAGCCTTTGGGCGTTGAGCTCGTCCCGGGCGATGTTGCGGGCCACCTTCTCCCGCCAGAATTCCACGTTGGTTTTGGGTACTACATACTTGCTGCATCCGCGGTGGCCATGCCAGAAACACCCGTTGATGAAGATGACGGCACGGTACTTCGGCAGCACCAGGTCGGGGGAGCCGGGAAGCCTCCTGTCATTGAGCCGATACCGATACCCCCTGCGCCACAACTCGAACCGCACGACCTTTTCCGGAGTCGTGTTCTTGGAGCGGATGTGGGACATGCACTTATGCCGCTGGGATGGGGTGAGGGGGTCTGACATGGGGCGTCTACTTGTTCTCAAACTCCGCCTGGAAGGCCTCCAGATTGGCATTATGAGCGTTATGGTCATTGATGATGGAGAAGGTGATGAGCCGATACTTGTTCTTGAACTCGGGTTCCTCCATCACTTCATGGAACAGCCGTGCGATCTCGTCCGGAGGGTTTCCGAAGGCGCCGCAACCGAAGGCTCCCAACACCAGGGCGTCGTGCCCATAGGTCAGGCCGATGCGGAATACCGTCCGGATCTTGTTGCGCGTTATGTCGATGGCAGCCTGCGGCATATGCCCGTCATCTGTCAGCTTGATGTCATACCTGCCCCTAAGGTTCAATGCGGCGCAGGTGACGACGGCTACATCGTATGGCTCTTCCATCAGGAGACAGTCAATGCCCTCTCTGAACACCGTAACACCCGGAGAATAAATGGCGCTGAATCCGGAGACAATGGGATAGTGATTCCCGGACTTTAAAGAATACCCGTAGCGGGAAGCGTATTTGGAATCAAAGGAATAGATGGAACGTGTCAACGTGCTCCGGCGGCAGATCGTCTCCTCCTGCGCTCTGGCTCCGGTCTCAACTCCGCCGCCCGGATGACCGGCGCTGGCGAAATTGAGAAGGACCGGATTGTACCCCTCGCTCACCAATCGTCCCGCGGCGACAAGACAGTCATTCCCCTCGACCATCACCCGGGACCCGCCCTCGACTTCCGGCGCCGACACAGCGGGCAACTCCTGTTGGAAGCATTTCCCCGCCTCATCCATTTTCGCGAAGTCAAACCGAATCCGCCTGCCCGAAGGCGTGACATATCCTCCGTCCTTGATAAATTTTGTGGTCTCGCGGAAAAATGCCGCATTCTTTTTCTTGCGGGCCGCAATGGCGGGGTCGTATTGTTTGTATGACATGGTCTATAAGGTTATCTGTCGTTTACTTGTTCTGTCTTCTGGCCGTTCGTTGGTCTCCCTGTCCAATCGCGGGGCAAAAACGAGGTCTTTTGCCCCGCGTTGGTTGTTCTGCCCATTCGCGGGCCGGAAGGCGGATGCGGAACATGCATTAGTGCCGCTGGGACGGGGTGAGGGGTCGGACATAGGGCGGAGTCGGTTATTCTCTAAAAAATACAAATATACAATTATTCTTCTATGATTGTTTTGACTGTCCTTTTGTAGCTCTTAACCGAACATGTAAAGCATTTCAATAATCGAAATGGTGGATGCAAAATATAATTCTTAACTTTGTATAAAGTTGTGTGAAGATTTACAAAACTCCAAAAATCACCAAGTAGAATCATATATGGCTGCCACGAAAACACTGCTCGATACCACTAAAGTCACAGACCTACAGGGGATGAAGTTTATCATCAAGGATTACCAGCGCGGATATCGTTGGGACAGGCAGCAGGCCCATGATCTTCTTCAAGATATCTGGGAGTTTCCGATGGAAAGTGAAGAAGAGTGGTATTGCATTCAACCTCTGGTGGTCAAACCGATCGCCGAAGAACCTGAGAATCTGAAAAACAAGCTTATGGAGCTTGCAGGCGACGCTGATTTATCTGTTGAAAAGATTCAGAATGCTTTTTCTGCCAGAGTGAGTTATGAAGTCATCGACGGGCAGCAACGTTTGACCACGCTCTATATTCTGATGAAGATTCTGGAGTTTGATGATCCTTTCTACATTGAGTACGAAACAAGGGAAGGTAGTCATGGTTTTCTTGAATGTATTCTGGAAGAGCAAACTCCCGCTGTTTATGAGAAGTATATTGACTATTATAACATGGTGGCGGTCCGCGATGAAATGCTGGAATGGTTCCAGACTGGTGATAAGGAAGTATTTCGAGAAAAGCTTAATTCGGTCCGTTTTATTTGGTACGAAACGGATGAAGATGCCATTGAGGTGTTTGAAAGATTGAATATAGGTAAAATCGCTCTCACAAACGCAGAACTGATAAAAGCCTTGTTTCTGAACAGATATAACTTCAGCCAGGTAGATAACCGCTTTATTCTGGAACAGCATAAAATGGCGATCGCCTGGGATGACATGGAAAGGAAGCTCCAAGATGATGAATTCTGGCTTTTCATTCATGAAAAGGATTGGGATCGTCCGACTAGAATTGATTTTCTTTTTGATTTGATCTGCCGGAATGATATTCTTGAATTGAAGAAACTGTTGGGTTTGGACGAAGAGAAGTATAATAAAAGACTTGGTAACGACAAGTATCGGACTTTCCGATATTTCTATGAGTTCGTCCGAAAGAAGGATTCCGGTGAGAGAGCGGAAGCAGTCAAGAATTGCTGGGAGATTGTTGACAAGTTTTTTCATGTTTTCGAAGAATGGTTTTCTGATATGCAGTTGTACCATTATATCGGATTCCTTATCGAGACGGAAGGAAGTCAAGACAGTAAGTTGATCATGGACCTTCTGAAAGTCTGGGAGGGTAAAGACCCGGAGAACGGTGAGAAAAGACCTCATACAAAAAACGTCTTTAAGGAGAATGTCAAAAGAAGAATTAAGGATCATTTCTCAAAGAAAGGTCGGAACGATTTGAAGTATCTGACATTAAAAGACTTGCGGTATGGGGATCCGCTCACAAAGGATGCCCTGCTTCTTTACAATCTGGAAACGGTGGTAAGACAGAATATCTCTTATATAGCCGAGGAGAAGTACCGCATGGAATCTTTCTATCGCTTCCCTTTCCATCTCTACAAAAAAGAAGTTGGTAAGAATAACAAGGGTTGGGATGTCGAGCACATTGATTCGGCGACGACCAATCCTCTGAGAAGCGTGAATGAACAGAAGGACTGGATAGGAACGGCGTTTATTGAACTTCCGAAGGAAAAGCAGGTTGTTTTTCGAGAAAAGGTCCGCCAGTTTGTCACCGGCAATGGAAAAGATTTCCAAACCTTGTTTGATGAGATTCTTGCCGTTATTCCTCAATCAAACGATCCCCTTATCGAGAATCCTGATGAGAAACAGAGTGAGAAATATGCAATCTGGAATCTGGCTTTATTGGATTCAGGTACAAATCGAAGCTATAAGAATGCCATCTTTCCTGCAAAGCGGCGGAGCATTATTGGAAGAGACAAGGGTGTAGTTTACACGATGGACTTTAGTGAAGGAGATCCGAAGCTCAATATCGACAAATCAGCCATCGCATTTATCCCTCCTTGTACAAAAAACGCCTTCCTGAAGTATTACACTCCTGATTCAAACAATATCCTCACCTGGGGAAAAAGTGACGCGAAGAATTATCTGGAAGATATGGCCAAAGTCCTCGAACCGTTTATTGCGAGCGAGTAATTATGAAACAGCACGATAGTTTAAGAAAGACTTTCTGGGAATTGCTCGGAGGTTTTATAATTGAGATTCCTCAAATACAGAGAGATTATGCGCAAGGACGAGATTCGGCTCTCGACCTCAGGAATCGTTTTCTGGATCGTATTCTTCTTTCTCTGAAAGACCCGGGCAAGGTACTGAGGCTGGATTTTATCTATGGTGATACTTTCATGCTGAATAGCAGGAGGGCTTTTCATCCTTTGGATGGCCAGCAAAGACTGACGACTCTCTGGCTGTTGCATTGGTACGTCGCATACAGGGCCGGAGTATTGAAGAAGATGAAAGAGACGTTCCATTGTTTCCGTTACATGGTTCGGGGGTCTTCGGATGCTTTTTTGAGTTTTTTATGTGAGTTTGATACTGCCTGTGCGACTGGAGATATCTGTAAGACTATTCGGGAACAGACTGAATTCTATGCTGTCTGGCATCAGGATCCGACCGTCGTAAGCATTCTGAACATGCTGGACAGTATGGAGGACAAGTTCGCGGCGGTGACCGATTTTTCAAACATTTGGACCATCTTGAGCGACTCGTCGAAATGCCCGATTTTCTTTTTTCTTCTTCCGCTGAAAAGCATCGGTCATACGGATGATCTCTATATTAAAATGAATGCCCGGGGAAAACCTTTGTCCGGATATGAAAACTTCAAGGCCGACCTTATCAAAGAAATACGGGATAATGGGTGGGGTGAAAAGCTTGAGTACAGTCGTTTGCTTGATGGAAAATGGACGGATGTGTTCTGGAAAAACCGCTTGTCCGGAACAAGTCAGATCGACGAGATTTATTTTGCATTCATTACGCGCTATCTCGCGCATGTCTATATTTGTGAGGGGAAAACTGGCGGTGGTGGAAATATCACGGAAGATTTCGTCGAGAAAGATAAGCCTGTCGAATGGCGATTGTATCAGGAATCCGCCATTGAGCGCGGGGAGAAGAGGGATGGCAAGTATCGTTTCGAGTATACTTCATATGAGCCATATCGCTCACTTATCAATGAAAATGAACTCATCAGACTGAAGTATCTGTTTGAGAATGTCACCTTGTTTACGTTTATCCCTCCTTCATGGGAAGAGAAAAATCCACTTGATTTTATACCAAAATATGAGGATGCGGATCATATAACCACATTGACCATGAAGCAACGTCTGGTGTTTCATGGGATTTGTTGTTATCTGCGCATTCCCGGATTTGACAAAAAAGAATTCAGTCAATGGATGAGGGTCGTTTGGAATCTTTCAGAAAACCTGAATACGGAAAACACATTGTCGGGACTGATGGGCGCTCTTAGAACAATTAACGAACTAGGGGAGCATAGCCATGGGATTTATGAATGGTTGAAGCTTGATGAATCTCTCAACAACGATTATGGTCGTGCACAAGTGTTTGAAGAACGAGAGAAAGCTCGGCGGATACTTGACGGCGGTTCTGATTGGGAAGAAAAGATTATCTCTGCTGAGCGCGATTACAACGGTGCCATTCGTTTTCTTTTTCTGGATGAGGAAAGCAAAGTGAACTGGGATTATTTTGATCAGAAACGACGAAATCTGTTAAATATTCTTTCACCCAAAGGCGTTGCCGACAAGTATAAGGAGAATGCCATTCTGTTAAGAACCCTCCTGTCTTATTGTAATTGTTGGGAAAAACAGATGGAGTCTTGGAGCAATCATTATCGCTATATCTATGGTTATGAATATGATCTCTGGAGAAACAATATTCTTCTCCGCGTCGATGACACTCAGAAGAATTCTGTCGTATTGCTGTATGCATCTCCGGTGCATCACATCCTGATGAATCATGGTTTGAATCCGTACCCCGGGCTGAAGGATGATTCCAACCCTGGCCATCTTAAGGCGTATGACACACTTGTCAATACGGATCTCTTGGTCGGTTTTAACGGTCCCAGGTACTATGTCAGATCGTATCGGTCTAAACTGTGTCTATACCCAAGTTCTGAGGGTGTAATGCTGACCATGGTGGAAAGAGATGAAGTTCTTACATCTTTAGTACACAAAGGAATCATTTCATTGACCAGGGGAAGAATTCACTGTGTAATGGGACGATATGTTATTGATGGATGGAAAGTTATATTTAATTATCGTAACTATGATTTCATATGGTATATTGACAATGGATCCTCCCTGGTCCGAATAAAAACAGACAGTGGAGATTTTGACTATGGCAACCAGACCCGTTCTGGTTTCGCCTGGAAAGACGGCCGGTTCAATGAGTTTCAGTTTGTCGCCAAACTTGACCAAGCCATTTCGCAACTTGAATCTTTGGCTGAGGCGGCCGAGAGACAGATTGAAGCTGAGACGATGAGCCAAGAGTCCATAGAAGAATAGCATCCTCCATTTCGATTCCGGAATCCGGACCCCGCCTGTCTGACGGGGTCTTTTTTTGTTTTTGGGGTGATCTTTGTACCGTACTCTGGCCACTTCTCCTCCCATCTTTGCCTTCGCCATGACTACTTATTACTGCCATACACTCGAAGAGGCGCTTCGCCGGGCCAAGATAGCCGGGAAGGGGGCCGGGTGCTATTATGGAGGCATTGTTTTGAGGTCGGGGAAACGGGGGTTCGCCGTGTATCGGGAGGGGAAGATCGTGGAGCAATACTCCGCTGTCAAGTGTAATATTTGTGAAAAAAAAAGTATATAGTTGTTGAGGCTCGGAATGACGGGCCAAAATGAACCAAGTCAATCAAGTCAATGATAACTAACCCGAATACTGCCATGAAAAAAGAAGAACTTGATCAGTTTGAAGAATTCGACGAATCGGAAGGATTCGAAGTCGTCGCTCCTGAATGCGTCCCGGTAACGGAGACGGAAGCTTTTGAATACCTGGACGATCACGTGCCCCTGGAGCTCAAGCGGGAGGCCGTTCAGATGACCGGGGAGGAATTCGCCTCCGACCAGCATTTCGGGCTGGGAATGTGGATCCGGAACAATTGGATCTACGGTGTCGATTCCGATGATCCCGATGTGAAACAACGCTATAGGCAGTGCCGCGCCATGCTGGCCGGCGGCAAGGCCGAGGATGAGCTGATGATGTTCAACGCGGACATGGCTTCTTCTGATTTCCTGGAGCGATACCATGACCACCTCATGTCGTTTGCGGCATTTGACGCGCCCGTCATTTCCGTCCGCCGCAAGCCTGTCAAATGCAGGCACTGCGGCGGCAAGGTGGCGCCCGTCCTGTACGGCGAGCCCAGTCCGGAAATGATGGAGGCGGCCGACAGAGGGGAGGTCGTCCTGGGCGGATGCTGCATCAGTGCCGACGGCCCTGACTACCAGTGCCCGGTGTGCGGTCAGCGGTACGCCAAGGACCGGTAAGCATTCCGGTTTCAAGAAAAATGCGTATCTTTATCCGATTGATGATCCCGCCATGGAACCCGTACTGAACGAACATAACAAGGAGGAGTATCCTCCGATGCACACCGCCGAGCATATCCTGAACGCTACGATGGTCCGGCTGTTCGGGTGCCCCAGGTCCAGGAACGCGCATATTGAACGGAAAAAGTCCAAGTGCGACTACCTGCTGCCCGAGGCGCCGACGCCGGAGCAGGTGGCGATGATTGAGGAACAGGTGAACGAAGTGATCCGCAGGAGCCTGCCGGTCACCGTCGAGTATGTTCCGCGGGCGGAGGCGGCCGGAATCGTGGACCTGAGCAAATTGCCGGAGGATGTGTCGGACACGCTCCGCATCGTCCGGGTGGGGGATTACGACGCCTGCGCCTGCATCGGAGCCCATGTGGGGAACACCTCCGAGATCGGCGCCTTCAAGATCCTGAGCCACGACTTTGAAGACGGCCGCTGGCGGGTCCGATGGAAAGTACTGCAATAAAAGATAACGAACTGACACCATGATTCTCACCACCACACCTACCATCGAAGGACGCACCATCGTCGAATACCGGGGCGTCGTTTTCGGAGAAGTCATCTCCGGCGTGAATTTCCTCCGCGATTTCGCGGCGAGCATCCGCAACGTCCTCGGCGGGCGTTCCGGTTCCTATGAGGAGGAACTGATCAAGGCCCGCAGCCAGGCGATGAACGAAATGGCCGACCGCGCCGCCCGTCTGGGCGCCGACGCCGTCGTGGGTATCGACATTGACTATGAGGTCCTGGGCGAGAACGGCGGCATGCTGATGGTCACCGCTTCCGGAACGGCCGTCAAACTTGGATGACCGGTTGTCCGATGAAGAAGATTCTGTTTGTCGGGCTCCTCTTGTGCGTCTCCCTGGTGACCTTCGGGTGTACCGAGCGCCCGTATGACCCCGCGAAACACCCGAAGGAGCAGGAAGAAAATGGGAGCGATGGGAACGGAATTACCGCGCCCCCGGCCGACCTGCTGCAATGGCTGGACGGAAAGAGTTCGCCCCTCAGCCCTTGGTACAAGAAATACATCAGCGACGAGGGGTTCCCGATCCTCGCTTCCGGAGTCGTCCGGGACGAGGCTTTGATTCAGTGCCGATACATCGTCCACACGATGCTCTCCAAGCATCCCGAGGCCCGTACGCAGATGATCAAGATGCATTGGCGCGTGGCCATCTGCGGCTATCGGCAGAACATCACCGACATCCCCGAGTGCGCGATGATGAAGGTCTGGTGGCCCGATACCGACTGGGACGCCCGCGGGCGCGGGTACGGGGCCACCGAGGCCCTGCCTGTGATGAGCATCGGCGAGGAGAACATCGTCAAGATCCCCGACTACACCGAACGCTATGCGACGGAAAGCATCCTGGTCCATGAGTTCGCCCACAACGTCGACTACGCCCTCCGCAAAAGCTGGCCGGGGTTTGAAAAGAAACTGCTTGCGTGCTACGACAACGCTAAGAAATCCGGCCTCTGGCAGGGCGGCGTCTACGATTACGCGATGACCAACAGCGAGGAGTACTTCGCCGAAGCCTCCCAGGCCTGGTACAACACCTGCCGCATGATTGTCCGCGATCCCGCCACCGGCAAGAACTTCACGCTCAAGACCCGCGAGCAGCTCAAATCCCATGATCCCGACATGTACGCCCTCCTTTCCACCGTCTATCCCGAAGACTTCCTCACCGGCTATCACTTCGATTACGAGTAAGATAAGCCCCGTTTTCACGGAAAATGCGTATCTTTGGGCATGAAAAAGTTTCTGATTGCGCTGCTGGTCCTGTCGGGCGTCGCCGCCGTTCGGGCGGAGGGCCAGGATTTGACGAATTACAAGAGAATCGTGAAGGAGCTCAGTTCTTCCCGTTTCCAGGGTCGCGGCTATGCGCGTGACGGAGCGAACAAGGCGGGGAAGTATCTGGAAAAGGAATATCGCAAGGCCGGGGCCCACGCTGTGACCCGGCAGCACTTCACCCTGGACATCAACACCTTCCCCGGAAAGATGAAGCTTTCCGTCGACGGCCGGAAGATGACTCCCGGAACCGATTTCACCCTGCGCGAGTTCTCCCCGGGTGTCCACGGGACGTACAACCTCTATTTCATCGACACGCTTAACTACGACTCCGGAAAGATCTTCAGCGACCTGGCGAAGCCCGAGAACAAGGGCGCTTTCGTCGTGTGCGACTTCTGGTTCACCTACAAGCATCGCGATGATTTCCAGCGCCTTCAAAGCGCGGACGGCGCCCCGAACGCCGGCCTCATCCTTACCTGGAACGAACCCTTGAAGTTCTACAAGGCCTATGGCGAGAAAGTGATCGACAAGCCCGTCCTCTGGCTGCTGTCCGCCCAGATTCCGAAAGGAAGCAAGTCTGTCACCGCAGACATTGACAACGAGTTCCTGAAGGATTACCAATGCTTCAACGTCATCGCCTCCGTGGAGGGCGCCAGCCATGACAGCTGCTATGTGTTCACGGCCCATTACGACCACCTGGGCAACCTCGGCCGCAGACTCTATTACCCCGGGGCCAATGACAACGCTTCCGGAACGGCCACCCTTGTCACGCTGGCGGAGTATTATGCGCAACATCGGCCCAGGTTCGACATGATATTCGTCGCCTTCTCCGGTGAGGACGCGAACCTCCGCGGATCCGTGCACTATGCGGAGCATCCGTTCCTCCCGCTGGAGCGGATCAAGTTCCTGATCAATGTGGACATGATCGGCGACAACAACCCCGTCCAGTACTGCGAGACCAGCGACCAGGGACAGCGCGGCTATGAGCTGATCGAGCGCATCAACGCGGAAAAGCATTATTTCAAATCCCTGAACCACGGAAAGCTGGCCGCGAACAGCGACCATTATCCTTTCGCCACGCACGGAGTCCCCTGCATCTTCCTCGAGAACGCCGAGGGCGATGCATATAAATATTACCATACCCCGCAGGACAATTGGAAGAATGCGGTCTTCGACAGCTATGAGCCTGTGTTCAAGCTGATTACGGATTTTATCGACAGATACTGAACCCTATAACCGATGCAAGAGAGAAAGAAGCGACGGGGAGACCGCTGGGACGCGTGGCGTCTGCGCGGTCTGGACCCCATGCACGTCATGATGCCGTACCTGTTCGGCGACCGGGTCGCCAACGAGGCCGTCCTGGGCGAGGTCATGGACCTCACGGAAGTGGACAAGTACCTCGCGAAAAAGAACGCCGGCCGGCCCGAATTCAAGTACACCTGGTTCCACTTCATCACCGCGGCCCTCGCCAAGGCCGTCCTGCTCCGGCCCAAGATGAACTATTTCATCGCCGGCGGCCGCTATTATGAGCGCAAGGACATCCAGATCGCCTTCAACGTGAAGCGGAAGTTCGCCGACGACGCCGAGGAGGCGATGGCGAAGTTCGTCCTGGACCGGGAAGGGGAGTCCCCGATGGAACAGGTCCATACTTACGTGCAGAAGTTCGTCACCAAGGTCCGCTCGGACAAATCCGGCGTGGGAGTCGACGACATCCTCTCCTTCGTGAGCCGTCTTCCCCGGCCTTTGTTCCGGCTTCTCGCCTGGACGCTCAAGAAGATGGAGTATTACGGCGTCTATCCCAAGGCTCTGGCCGTGGACGACCCTTGCTATTCCAGCGTCTACCTCACGAACCTGGGCTCCATCAAGATGAACGCTGACTATCACCACCTGTTCAACTGGGGGACGATCTCGTTCTTCGTGACCATCGGCGAAAAGAAGATGCTCCCGTTCTACAACGAGGACGGCACTTACGAGATGCGCAACACCATCAAGCTGGGCCTCACCATCGACGAGCGGATCGCGGACGGGTATTATTTCGCGAAGACGCTGCGCCTGGTGCGGAAGATTTTCGAGAACCCGGAGCTGCTGGACCTGCCGGCCGCCGCGCCCATTGACATTGACTAAACCTGACCCCGCCTGATGAGATACGGACTTGACAACGTCGCGACGCCGTGGCTGGACAGCTACGGCGAAGTGGCCCCTAACCTGGATTACAGCGAAAAAACCATATCCGGGGCCGTGCTGGACACGGCCGCCCGGGAAAAGGACTTTCCGGCCCTGACCTTTATGGGCAAGGCTACGTCATACACCCGCCTGGCGGCGGAGATCGACCGCGTCGCGCGGGCCTTCCACGCCCTCGGCGTCCGGCCCGGCACCCGCGTGCTGGTCTGCCTTCCGAACGTGCCGCAGGCAGTCTTCTGCCTGTACGGCCTGAACCGCATCGGCGCCGTCCCGACGATGGTGCATCCGCTTTCCGCCGTGTCCGAACTGGCGTTCTACATGAACGAGGCCGGCTGCCGCATCGCCGTCACGCTGGACCAGTTCTACGGGAAGTTCCTGGAGGTGAAGAAGCAGCGGCCCATTGACAAGCTTGTCGTCTGCCGTGTCTCCGACGAACTCGCTTTCCCGCTGAACATCGGCCAGAAACTGATGACGGAGCGGAAGTTCCCGAAGGTGAAAGGGGAGAACGACCTCATTTGGAAGGATTTCATGAAGCTGGCGGATTCCGTGAAGGAAGGGTATGTGGCGGAGAAGGATTTCCGGACGGAGGCGGTCGTGCTGTTCTCCGGCGGCACCACCGGCAC
>JAEEGK010011410.1_pt1 | contig 20301 bp, 15 predicted proteins | sample 8958771 | NCBI WGS metagenome assembly JAEEGK01 (sample SAMN16246547, study PRJNA631951) | gut metagenome | biome: gut microbiome; feature: rumen; material: SC-attached | host: Bos | place: Iran: Karaj | collected 2018-10
GATGTAGCAGCAAGAGGATTAGATATACCCTCAGTTGATTTAGTTATTCAAAGTGAACCTCCAAAAGATATAGATTCATATATTCATCGAGCAGGTAGAACTGCACGTGCTGGGAGATCTGGAATATGTATAACATTATATACCAGATATACTGAATGTTTATTAGAAAGAATAGAACAAAAAGCAAAAATTAAATTTAAAAAAATAGGTGCTCCTCAAAAAAAAGAAATTATTCAAGCTAGTATAAGAGATATAACTAAAAATTTAATGAATATAGATGATAGTATGATTAAAATATTTATAAATGAATCTCAAAAATTAATTGAAGAATTCGGAAGTGAAAATACAGTTGCAAGATTACTTGCCTATTCAAGTGGATATACAGATAAAATGAAATCAAGAAGTTTATTATGTGGTGCTGAAGGATGGATAACATATTCAATAAAATTTAATAATAAATTTCAACATGCTGGTTATGTTTGGTCATTTTTTAAAAGATTATTAAAAGAAGAAATAAAAAATAAAATTAGAGGAATGAGACTTATGAAAAGTATGGATGGATGTGTTTTTGATTATCCCGAAGAAGGACATGAAATATTCGAAGAGATACTTTATAATGATAGATTATATGGAAGAAATTATACTTTAGAAATTATTGAAGATTTACCTGATTTACAAGGAATAGATGAACAAAAAAATAATAATAATATAAATAATACAAATGGGTTTAGACCTAAAAAAGAAACAAAAATTTTAGATCATAGTAAATATAGTAAAAAAGCAGGAAAAATTGATTTATTTGTAGGTAATTTACCATATAATATTGATGAAGTAATGTTTAGAGAATGGTTTGAAAAAAATGGATTAAAAAATATAGAATTTGATGCCAGATTAGTTATAGATAAAGAAACAGGTCAACCAAGAGGATTTGGATTTGTTTCAGTTTTTGATAAAAATGATGTAAATTCTGTATTAAAATTAAATAAAAAAGAATTTAATAAAAGAAAATTGATTATAAATGAATCAAAAAAATAATTTAAAGAATTTTATTTTATATTTATATAAATTTATAATTATAATTTTTTAAAGAATATTAATATTTTATACTTTTTAATTAATTGTATTTTTTTTTAAATATATTTTAATTATGAGTTTAATCATTGAAGAATATGAACATGAAAATGTTGAAATTGTCGTTGATTCAAAGAAAAAAAGTAGTTTAAAAAAAAAATTAAAAAATAAAAAAAATACAAAATTAAAAAAAACAAATAATAAAAAAAATTCTTTAAAATCTAAATCAAATAAATTTATTTGTCCAAAATGTAAAAAAATTTATCATATTAAAAATTCATTAGATAAACATTTAATAACACATAAATCAAAAAAATTTAAATGTAAAAAATGTGGAAAAAAATTTATTAATAACACAATTTTAAAAAGACATTTATTAATTCACTCAGAAAATAAAAAATATATTTGTAAAGAATGTGGGAAAAAATTTAAATTAGATTTTAATTTAAAAACTCATATGAGAGTTCATTCAAAAGAAAAACCTTTTTGTTGTATTTTCCCTGGATGTTATGCAAAATTTTCACAGTCAAGCCATTTAAATACACATAAAAAAATTCATGAAAAACAAACAAAATCAAATAAATTTAAAAAAAAATTATATAATTATTTTAATTATTTATCAAATAATAAATACATAGGAACATTTAATATTAATAATATAGAACGATTAAAAATATTAACTGAAAAAGGAATAAATTTAAATGAAAAAATTAATTAATATTCTTATAATAATATAATATTATTTAAATATTATAAACAAAAAATAAATTAAATTATTATTTAATAATAATATAATCTAATGAGCGATATTTTTGAAACCATTGATAACAATACTCGAAAAACTATTTTAGAAGAAATGGAAAAATCAGATGAATATTTAACTTCAAATGATTTGCCTTATAAATGTAAAATAATTCGTTATTTAAAATCAAATAAAAATGAAATTGATAAAGATAAATCAATTGCTCAATTTATTGTAAACTATCAAAATGAATTTACTTCATATGTTGGATTTATAAATTATTTATTCGAACGTGAATTTTTTGGAATAAATTATTTTTCAGATGGTTCAATTTATTTAGGCGAATTTAATAGAAATTTAATCAATGGTTTAGGTTTATTTATATATAATAACAAAAAAAATTTATATTTTGGAAATTTTGAAAATTTTGAAAAAAAAGGAGAGGGATTATATATATGGAAAACAACAAATGATTTAAATTCTTCTTTAATAGATGAAGATTTTACTTGTTTTATTGGACAAATAGAAGATAAAATAATGATTGATGGAATTTATATTAAAAAAATAAATGATGAAAAAATAATTTATAAAGGAAAATTTAAAAATGATAATTTTGATGATGAAAAAGGTTTATTAATTGATATTAAAGATAATAAATTTTACATAGGAAAATTTAAAGAAAATAAATTTATTGATGGTTTAATAAGTTCATATGATAATAAAGAAAATGAATTTGAAATAATTGAAACAAAAATATTTAATAAAGATATTAATGATGAAGATGTTAAAAAAATATTAGAAACAAATACAAAATTTATTATTCAAATTTTAGAATATGATATTTTTATACAAGTTCATAATTATTATACAACAATGCTTGCTATAGCAAATGAATATAGAGAAATTGAATGTTTTAAAAATTATTCTTTAGATTTATTTACAAATAAACTATTAAGTTATAAAGATTTTATTATAAATATTTAAAACATATTATTTAAAATATTTTTAATTTCATTTTTAATATAATGTAAATGTGTCTAAATATAATTATATATAAAAATTAATTAATTTTCTAATAATAATAATTAAACTTAATTAATTTTCAAAAAATTAATATATAAATAATAATTAAATAAATTTTAAAATTAAAAATGAACAATAATTTTAGTTGCGAAAATATTTCTTCTGATTTTTCGTTTAGTTATATATATGATGAAAATATAGACCCGAATTCTTTTAAGGATAATGATAAATTAAAAAATATCAATAAATATTTAGATAATAAATTGAATGAATATAATTCTCATAAATTATCAAAAAATTCAACTAAAAGACAATTTGGTCGAGACATAACAATAAAGGCACAAAATAATTATATAAATAATAATAATAATTTATTGCTTAATAAAAATTCATTAAAAATAAAAAATACTAATGAAATAATTATGAATTCATTTTTAGATGAATCTTCTTTAACTAAAAAAAATTATAACTCACAAATTTTAGCTAATATTAAAAATGATAATTATTCTTTTCAAAATTTAAATATTTATTCTCCTGAAAAAAAAGTACAAAATAATCCACAATATGTTGTTGAATATTCAAAAGAAATAATGAATAATGTAAAAAATAATGAAAAAATAAATTACCCTTTATATGAAAAAAATTTTCTTAAATTTCATCCAAAATTATCTGAATTTAAAAGAGCTGTTTTAGTTGATTGGTTAATTCATGTTCAATATAATTTTGAACTTTTAGAAAATACATTATTTTTAACAATTAATTTAATTGATAGAATGCTTGAAGAAACTAAAAATATTAAAATGGAATGTTTTCAATTATTAGGTGTTACTTGTATGTTTATTGCTTCTAAATATGAAGAAATATACCCTCCTGAATTACATGATTTTTTATATCTTTGCGGAGATAAATATAAAAAAAAAGAAATATTGTCATATGAAATTCATATTTTAGAAAAATTAAATTTTGATATATTATGTGTGAATCCTTTCGTTTTTTTAGATAGATATTATTTACTATATGAAGTTGAAAACAATGAAACATATTATATGTCTCAAATGTTAATAGAATTATGTTATTTTAGTATAGATTTAATGAAATATGGACCTGATTTGCTTGCCCATTCAATGTTATTTTTAGCAATGAAAATAAAAAATAATAAATTAGGATATTCAAACACATTTAAATTATATTCCGGTTTTACAGATAATGATGTTAAAAATGTAATAAAATCATTTTGGTATTTTTGTAAAGAATTTCGAGAAGATAGATTTCCAAGTATATTTAAAAAATATAGTAAAAAAAAATATTTTAATGTTTCAGAAAATATAAAAGTTTTTTTCAAAAAAAAGAAAAGTATATTAAAATAATAACCATTCAATATCTTTTTATTAAAATATTATAAATAAATGATTATTTGTAAAAATGTGATTTTTATTTTTTCAAAAATTAAAATAAAATGAGAAATTACTAAATATATTTTCATTTTTATTTAATATATTATATATATTATAAATAATTATTTTTTCAATTAAAAAAAAATAATTATCAAAAAAAAATTGAATTTTTTTTATTTTTTTAATTTATATATAAATAAAATAATTAATTAATGAATAGAACAAGAGCAAGAGCAAAAACATATTTTGGAAGAAGAAATCAAAGATATTCAAAAACAATTAGAAAAAGAGATTCATTTCCTTCAATTTCACTTTCAAATAGTGATGAAATAAGTTCATTATTAGATAATTTATCAAATGCTCATTCAGATGATATCGAATATAATTTTTTAAATGATTTAGATAGAGATGGTGAACAATATACAGAATTTATAAAAAAAACATTTGATGAAAAAAGAGAAAAAAAACATTTAATTCCAGATGATATAAAAGAAACTTCATCGAATTTTTTAAAAGATTTAATTAAAAATTTAAATAAAAATAATGGTGTAGGAGATAAAGATAATAAAACTATTCCTACAAAATATGGAACTTTTAATAATGCTAATATAATAAAAACACCTACAATTAGTGGAGGTGATATGGATGCTGCTTTGAAATTAAAAAAGGATTTAAAAGGAGAAACAACTATTATATCTCCTGATAATTATACTATTGATAATGAAATAGATAAAACAGACGAAAAAATAAATTCACATAGAGATAAATCAAATAGTAATAGCTTCAATAATAGTCATGTTAATTTTAAAAAATAAAATTAAAATGTTTTATATAAATAATATTTTGTATATTATTATTTTATTTATATTATTTATTTTATATAATATATTAAAATTTGTATATTAATGATTAATTTTTAATCTTCAATTATTTGAATAATCAGCTAATAAATTTAAATTATTATTAATTTTTTCTAAATTTCCTTCATTATCATTTATTAAATAAAAACAATCTAATAAAGATTTTATCTGAGATTTTGTCTGTGAAAAATCCATCTATAATTTTTATAAATAATATTTTAAAAATATTTTTACCGTTTTATTTTTTGATAAAATTTCAATTGCTTTATCAACATGTTCCTTATATTTTTTTAAATATTGTAATTTCTGGATTGCATCTGTATTAATTTGAACTGATTGTTGAGTATCAACTTTTCCTAAAATATCTTCAGTATTTTTTTGTTCATTATCTATTTCAGTTTTTTTATATTCCATTAATTTTATAATATCATCAATATTATTACAATTATCTAATTCGGGATATGAACTTGCAGCACAGCAACCCATTAAATTAAATAATATATTTAAAATATATTATTAATAATAAAATATTAAATTAAAATTGAACTAAATCAAATTTTTATTGAAAATATATTCAAAAAAAGTTAAAAAAAATAATATTTATATTTTTTTTTGATAACAATAAATTTAAATATATTTTATAACTGTATTATTTATATTTTCACTAATTAATTAATATAATGATAATCAAAATTATATTATTAAATAAATAAATAATAAAAAAATTTTTAATTATTGTTTTGAATATTATTTATAACAGTGTTTAAATATCTCATAACACAATTTACTTTACAAAATTTAATAAAACAATTATTAAAAGGTGGAACAAGACAATGCATATGTAAATGATTAACACTAGTGAAAGGAGGAATATGAAACCCTAAAATAATATTATTTTCACTAATATTATTATAATGTTTCATAATATACTCTAAAGAATTATTTTTCATTTCATTTAATAAATTTAAATCATTTATTGTTAAAGAATTTATATTTTTTATATGTGATTTTGGAATGCATAATAAATGTATTTTTGCAATTGGATTAATATCTTCAAATATTATTATTAAATCATTTTCAAATAAAATTCTTTTTTGAGGCAAAAAACAAAAAATACAATCATTTTTTTTATTAATATTATTATCAAAATTTTTTAATGTACTTATTTCAATTTTATTTTCTATTATAGGGTTATTATTTAATTCCATTTTTTTTAATAATATTTTTTTTATTATTATTATTATTTATAATGAATGAATATTTAAATGAAAAAATTTTTATTTTTCCTGAAGCTAAAATTACATTTAAACATAAAAAAATTCCTTTAAAATTAAGAACAACTTTTGGAACTTCACATTCAAGTACAACAACGAGATTTAATTCATTTATTCAAATATTAGTTGAAAATTATAAAAATTATAATAAAATTTATGGTTTAGGTGAAAGTGGTTTGCCACCAAAAAAACCAAATGTTTATTTAGCTGATTCAAATGACATAAAAAATTATATAAATATATATTTTATAAAATTAGAAGAATTAATAAAACTAAATTTTTCAGAAAAAATAAAATGTAAATATTTTAATTTAAATAATATTCCTCAATTTATTCACACAATGTTTTATGCTTTGGATAATAACCCAGCAAATAAAGAAGAATATTCAAATTGTGCTAAAAATTGTATTGAAAGTGCATTATTAGATTTATGTTCAAAAATAGATAATAAACCTTTATATGAATTTATTAATTTAGACCCTTCAAATAAAAAAATACATGCGTTTTATACAGTTTCTATTTGTGATGATTCAGAAACATTAAAATCACTTGAATTTGGATTAAAATATACAAATTATATTAAAATAAAATTAAATAATGATTATAATAGAAATGAACATGTTATGAATTTAATTTATAATTATTGTAAAAATATAAATAATTATAAAGGAAAATGGAGCATTGATTTAAATAGTGATTTTGAAGATGTGAATTTATGTATTAAATTAGTAAATGAAATATTGTTAAAATATAAAGAATTTATTTATATGATTGAACAACCTTTTCCTGCTAATATTAAAGATTATAAAAATATTAATGAATGGGAAAAATTAAAAATTTTATGTGAAAAAAATGATATTTTAATTTTCGCTGATGAATCAATTAGTAATTATAATTCAATTGAACCTTTGAAAAATATTATTTCTGGTATAAATATTAAATTAGAAAAATGTGGAGGAATTAGAGAAAGTTTAAAATGTTATGAAATTGCGAAAAAATTTAATCTTAAAATTTGGATAGGTTGTATGGTTGGATCTTCTTTATTAATGAATATTGCAGCTGTTTTAACTCCTATTAGTGAATTTAATGATTTAGATGGTGATTTACTTGTTGATGATAAAAGTCACCCTTGTGTTAATGGATTTAAATGGGATAAAGAAAATGATTGTATTGTTTTAAGTAAATTAAATGGAATTGGAGTTGAATTAAAAAATGAATTTTAATTATTTTTTCAAAATTTTTATTGTATTTAATTTTAATAATCATAAATTAATTTATAGATTTTTTGATTAAATATTAATAAATAAAATTTAAGATAAAAAATAATTTTTTAATGTTCAAAAAAAGTTAAATATGTGAATATTAAATAAATTTAAATAATATGAAAAGAAAAATATTTTTATCAATAAAAAATAAAATTTTAATTTTATTTTTTGGAATAAATTTTTTTATTATTATTATAAATATAATATAAAATTCTTTAATTAATATAAATATAATAAATATAAATATTTTATATAAAATATAAATTAGAATATAAAAAAATTTCTAATAAAATAAACAAAAATTTTTTTAATACTTTTATTTTTCTTTATATTTATAAATTAATATTTAACATTTTCTTTCTGATTAAATTTTTCAGAAATTTGTCCAGTTCTAAATCGAAAATATCTTTTTTTTTTATTTGTTGAATCATATTCAACAGTATTAAAACTATTATTATTATCAATATTTAATTTAGGTAAATTTATTTTAATTCGTTTTGACGGTTTGTTTATATTTGTATTTATTTTTGAATGAAAATTTATAATTTCTTTTTCATATTGACTATTATTATAATTTGAATTTTCACTTTCTATTGTTTCATTTTCTAAATTATAATTTATTGTATTATAATTTTTATTGTTTGAAAATAATGAATTAAAATATCTATCATTAAAATGAATAGATTTATTATTATCCAAATAATTTAATAAATTTCTTTTATGCACTTTTTTAATAAGCAAAGATTTATTATATTTATTTTTATTATTCAAATAACTATGAAAAATAAAACTTTTATTTTTATTGTGATTATTATTTTGTATATATTTATAATGTAAATTAATTTTCATATGTTTATAATAATTATTATTAAATTTTAACTTTGTCATAAAATTAATAAAACTAAATGCAATTTCACTTTTAACAAAAGTAATTTTACAACAATTATCAATATAATTAACATCAAAATCAATTTCAATTTTAAATTTTGCCAAAAATTTATTAATTTGTTCAGATAAATCCATAAATGAAGGAAAATTTTCAATAGAAACAGTCAAATTTTTGTAATTAACAGGAACAACAAATTCAGGTTTTTTTCTTAAAATAAAAGAAGGATTTTTATCATTATAACTAATTATATCAGAAATTAAAGTTTCTTCATTAAATGTAATTTTTTCTAATTTATAAATTATATCATATTTTTCTAAATTATAATTTCGACCTAAACTTTTTTTTAATGCATCATAAACGTTTTGAAAAAAATTATCTGTTAAATATTCATAAGATAATTTTTTTCCGTTAAAATAAAAATCCATTTTTACTAATCTTGAATAACTTTCTTCACTTATTTCATTATTTGTATCAAGAATTGTGTTTGAATTTAATGTTTTTTTTGCGGTGATTTTTGAACTCATAAAAATATTTTTTAATATTAAAAAATATTTTATTTAAATAACATTAAAAATAATTTAAATATTATTTAATTATTTATTTATATTTTTTATTATTTACTTATAATTCAATATTATAATAATAATAATATAAAAATATTATTATTAAAAAAAATTTTTATTTCAATTATTATCAAATTTTTCTATGAATTCGTTAATTGATTGATTCATTTCAGTCAAAGCTTCGCTAATAATTAAAGTTCTTGAAAATTGTGGGGTTATTCCAAAATCATTAACCAAAGAACAATTATATTCTTTCATTGGAATTTCTTGATGATTTTTAGATAAAAATTCATAAATTTCAATTTTAAATTTTTCATCAAAAATTACTCTTAATTCCCCACTAGTAATAACAAAGTTATCTGAATATTTTTCAATTTTTGAAAAATTTTTAATTTTTAATAAATATTTATTTGAAGTTTCTAATAAGTATTCTTCTGAATCTTCTATATTAACGCTAATTAAACTTACATTTTCATCATATTTATCTTTAAAAATAAAAGGTAATGTTAAATAACTTGATTTAAATGTCCATTCTTTTCCATTTTGATTCATTATTATACAATAAGTACATTTTTCAGAATAAAAAACTTTTACATATTCTTTCCAATAATTTATGTCATTCTCTGTTTTTATTTGTTTTTGAAGATTAAAATGTTCGATAATTAAAACAATTAATTTTCCTGGAAAATACTTTGATTTATAATCCATTTTTTAAAATTATAAAATAATTTTTTTGTTTTTTTTTTAGAAATAAAAATAATTATTAAAATTTTGAATTAAAAAAATATTTATTTTTTATTATAAATAAAATTATTTATGAATAATGATGATAGAAGAAAATATCCTTCTAATAAAAATCAAACAAAAGGTTCTTATAAAGGAGAAAATAATAAAAAACATATTAAAAAAAATATGAATTATTATAATAATCAAAAAAATTTAAATATTAATAATAATAATAATACTCAAATTAATTCTTTTGATGAAAATAATCAAAATCATAATAATTATAAAAAAAAGCAAAAAAAAGATTCTAATAACAATAATAATAATAAAAATAGTTCAAAAGAAATAAATAAAAATAATAATATTAATAATAATAATAATCATAAATATAATAATAATAACAATAATAATAATATTTATAGAAATTATAATAAAAAATTTAATAATAATAATAATCAACTAAAAAATAATTTATCAATTTCAAATTCAAATATTAATTACGATCAAACAAACACATTTGAAGAAATTCAACAAAATGAATTAAAATCTTCTTTAAATTTAAATAATGTTAATAATAATAATAACAATAATATTAATAATTTAAATAATATTAATAATTTAAACAATATTAATAATATTAATAATAGTAATTTAATGAATAATAATATTTTAACAAATTCAATGAATAATTTAAGACCAAATTCAAGTTCACTTTATCCTTTCAATTTATATAATAATTTTCAATTAAAAAATAATTTTCAATTTATTCAATTAAATGGGCAAGGAAATTTAATAGATAATAATAATAATAATAATTTAAATCAAAATATTTTTAATAATAATTTTAATAACAATATTAATAATATTAATTTAAATGGGAAAAATATGAATGACATTAATAATATTAATTTTACAAAAAATTTTATTTATAATAATAATAATTTAGGAAATAAAAATAATTTTATGAAAAATAATATACAAAATATGAATATTAATAATAATGGGAATAATAATAATAATGGAAATAATAATAATAATAATGGATTTTTAAATATGTATTTTAATCAAAATAATAATATTAATATAAATAATAATAATAATTACAACAATAAAAATAAAATTAATAATAATCATAATAATCAAACAAATTTAATATATAAAAAAATAAATAGTGAAAAAAATATAATTTATGACCCTTCAATTTTCACTAATCAAATAAATAACAATAATAATTCAAATAATAATAATAATTTTAATAATAATTCAAATAATAATAATTTAATGTTAAATTTAAATAATAACAATAATAATAATAATAAAATTAAAAAAAATAATAATAACTCAGACGTAAATTCATTTAAAAAATTAATAATAAAAATTAAATTACCTTCTGGAAAAGAATTGAATGAAAATATTAAATTAAATTCAATTAATTCAAATGATACTCAAATTTATGAATTAATTCAAAAACATATAAATGAAAATAATTTAAATTCTATTTTAACTTCAACAATTTATAATCAAATTATATATGCAACAAATATTTTAAATGGGTTATCTAATTTTAAAACAAATCAAAGTGGAATGAAAAAATTATTCGATTTAAAAAATTTTGTTGAACAACATAGAAAAAAAAAACTTAATAATAATAATGATAATAATAATGATAATAATAACAATAATAATATTAATGACAATGATAATGATAATGATAATAATAATGATAATAATGATAATATAAATAATATTAAAGAAGAAAATAATATTAATGCAAGTTATATAATGGATTGTATTGAAAAAAAATCGTATAAAAATATTTTAATTAATAATTTAAAAATTTCAGAAAATGAAAATGATAATAATGAAAAATTAAATAATTCATATTATTAAATAGTTATTAAAATTAATTATTTATTTTAATTATACTATTTTTGTTATTTTAATAAAAAAAAATAAAATTATTTTTTTTAAAATTAATAAAATAATTAAAAAATTAATTATAAATTAATAAATAATTATAATTAAAATAAATTGGATATTTTCATAATTAATTATTATTAAATAAACTTTTTTAATATTATTAAAAAAAAAATAACATATTAAAAAAATGTCTCAAATGAAATCAATTTTTGAAAAAGAATTAAAAAATAAACTTGCATTAAAATCAAGTGGACACACAAGTGAAGAAACAGTATTATTAAAAGCATTTAAATATTTTGATTTAGATAATTCAGGCCAATGTTCAAGAGATGAATTTTTAAAAGCAATTTCAAAAATCGGAATTACAGGTTTTAGTGACAATAATTTAAGTGAAATTTTTAATATATATGATGTAGACAACAGCGGAGAAATTAATTACAAAGAATTTGTAGCAATGTTATATTCAAATAATTCAATCAGTCAAGAAAAAAAAAATATTTATAATAATAATAATAATTACAATAATAATAACAATAATAATAATAATCTCAATTACAATGAAATTCAAAACAACCAAAATAAACAGAATTTCTTAAATTCTCCAGACACTACAGAAGTTCTTTCAAAAATTCGAGCTAAACTCGCAAGTCGAGGTGTAAGAGGTATAACTTCTATGGCTAGAAATTTCCGTGTAATAGATGATAATAACGATCAAACAATAAGTTTCAATGAATTTCAAAAATGCGCAAGAGATTTTCGTTTTGGTCTAACAGAACCTGAATTGAAAGTAGCTTTTGCTGCATTTGATAGATCAAACAATGGTAGAATTGATTATGATGAATTTTTACGTGGTATAAGAGGAGAAATGAATGATTTTAGAAAAAATTTAGTTCAACAAGCGTTTAATATTTTAGATACAAATAAAAATGGTATTATTGAAATTGATGAAATAAAAGAAAAATATAATGCTAGACAACATCCTGAAGTTAAAAGTGGAAAAAAAACTGAAGATGAAGTTCTTATGGAATTTCTTGAAACTTTTGAAAATACCTATAATTATTTATGTGGAACTGATAATGATGGAAAAGTTACTATTGAAGAGTTTATGGAATATTATGAAAATGTTTCCATGAGTGTAGATGATGATAAATATTTTGAAACTATGATTAATAATGCTTGGAGAATGAATGACAATACTACTTATAATAATGAGAAAAAAGGTTGGGGAAATAGAAATCAAAATCCTGCCCAAGTTAATGAACCTAATCTTCAAGATAGATATAGAGGAAAATATGGAGATAAACCTGCTGGAGAAGAAAGATATAAAGCTTATAAACAACAACAACAACAACAATCACAACCACAATATAATAATAATCAATATAATAATAATGTTAATAATAATCAATATAATAATCAATATAATAATCAATATAACAATCAATATAATAATAATGTTAATAATAATGTTAATAATAATATGAATAATAATATGAATAATAATGTTAATAATAATATGAATAATATTGTTAATAACCGAAATCAAAGACAAGGTGTTATTCCAACAAGTCAACGTGCTCAAATGGACAGAAATCTTGCACCTCCATCACAAAACATTAATGTATACTTCCATTTAGATCAAGATGTAAAAGATGATCCAGAAATAATAGTAAAATTACGAAATGCTATAAAAGCTCGTAATAATATAAAAACAGGAATAATCGGTTTAAATCGTCTTTTTAAAATATTTGATTCAAATAACGATCATACTTTAGATTATCCAGAATTTTCAAAAGCAATGAAACAATACAACATACCTAATGTAACAGATAATGATATAAGAGAATGTTTTAATATCTTCGACACAAACAAAAATGGTCGAATAGACTATGATGAATTTATTCGTACACTTCGAGGTCGAATGAACATAACAAGAACATCAATTGTTTTAAAAGCATTTGACAAGATTGATACAGATAAAAGTGGTGTAATAGAACTTAATGAAATTAAATCAAGGTACAACGTTAAAAATAATGCAGATGTTAAAAGTGGAAAAAAAACTGAAGAAGAAATATATTATGAATTTTTAGATACTTTCGAAACTCATCATAATATTAAAAAAGGTGTAAGAGATAAAAGAGTAACTAGAGATGAATTTGTTGATTATTATAATGACATTTCAATGAATGTTGATGAAGATGAATTATTTGTTGAAATGGTAACTAATGCTTGGAGACTTAATGGAAATCCTTCATATAAAAAAGGATGGTCTAATCTTGCAGAAGAATTAGATGCTAAGAAACAATTAAGTGATTATTATAACAAATTCGCAGAAAAAGGAAAAGTTAAAAAAGGAAGAACTTTAGGTGAAAAAGATCCAAAAGTAGGAAATAGTAATAATGCACCTTTTGGAACTGATTATGTTCCAAATGAATCATATAGAATAAGAAATAATAACAACAACAACATCAACAATAATAATAATAATAATAATAGAAACAATCAAATTCTTAAAAATTTCAGAGAAAAAATAGCAAAACGTGGTCCAAGAGGTATAATGTCTCTCCGAAGAGCATTTATGATAGCAGATTCTGATAATTCGAAAAACATTGATTTCGATGAATTTAAAATTTTTTGTCATAATTATCGTTTAGATATATCTGATGCAGAACTTAAAAGTTTGTTTGAAGGATTTGATAAAGACAAATCAGGAAAAATTGATTATGAAGAATTTACTTCTACTCTCACTGGTGAAATGAATGAGAATAGAAAAAATATAGTAAAGAGAGTTTTTAATAGATTAGATAAAAATGGAAGTGGTGAAATTGATTTAGAAGAAATAAGAAATGTTTTTGATGCTAAAAATCATCCTGATGTTAAAATGAAAATTAAAAGTGAAGATGAAGTTCTTGCTGAATTTTTAGATGGATTTGAATATCATTTTAATTTGTTGAATGAAAATAAAAGTAAAAATGGAAAAATTAATTTGAATGAATTTCTTGATTATTTTAATAATATTTCTATGAGTATTGCAGATGATAAATATTTTGAAGCTATTGTTAATAATTCTTGGAATATGAAATAAATTAATAATTTTTAATGAATTTATTTAATTTTATTTTAGAAATATTTAATTTTATTTTATATTTTTTTATTTAATTTTTATTTTTTTAAATGAAAAATACAAATAATAATATTATTATTAAAACAAATAATAATAATAATAATTTTAATTTTAATATTATTAAAAATAATACAAATCTCAATAATAATAATAATTTAATCGAAGATGATATAAGTATTATGAATTCAACAAAAAGCGATATAAATCTTCTTTTAACAACATCAGAAATAAAACAAAATTTATTTTCAAAAAAAACAATAATAATAAATATTTTATTCGGTCAATTTTTAGCATTAATAAGTGTTTCAAACGGTTTTATAAGTCAAAATTTAGAAAAAAAACAAAAAATAGTAATTCCTTTACTTTTAACATCAACTTATTATTTATTTCTTTTTATAATATTTTTTATTCATAATAATTTCAATTTCAATAAAATTAAATTTTTTTATATAATAATAACATTAATTGATAGTCAAGCAAATTTTTTAAATGTATATGTTTTTAATTTTATTAAATTTGATGTTCCTTTTTTGATTAATTTCACAAGCACAATTTGGTCAGTGATTTTTACTATTTTATTTATTAAAAAATATAAATATTTATTTAATCATAAAATCGGAATTATAATTTCTTTAATTGGAACAATATTTTCTTTTATTGGTTCTTTTAATAATTTTAAAGAAATAAAAAATCTATTTAATAATAATGAAAATGATAATAATTTTATTTTAGGAATTTTTATTTGTTTTATTATTAGTATTTTATATGGAATAAATGGAATTTTACAAGAAATTTATTTAACAAATTCAAATGAAATTTTTAATTTTTTTGTTTATGAAGGGTTAATTGGATTTTTTATTACATTTTTGGAAAATTTTTTATTAGGAAATGAATTAGGAAAAATTATTAATAAAAAATATAAAATAAATCTTATTGTTTTAATTTTATGGATTTTATTTGTTTTTTCATTGTGTTTATTTACTTTTTTAACACCGTTTTTTATTCAAAAATGTTCAGCAAATATGTTTAATATTAATTTAATAACAACGATTTTTTGGTCGTTTTTAATAAGTAAAATTTTTATTACTGATGAATTTAAAATTTATTTTATTAATGTTTTTTTTATTTTTGGTTTTTTTTTAATAATTTTTGGAATGATTTTATTCAATTCAAAAGAAAAATTAATTTTATATTAATAACAAAAATTTATTTTATTTTATATTTATTATAAATAATAATATAATAATAATTTTAAATATTTTTATTAATAAATAAATTTAATAATTTTTTAATAATGTCAATATTAAATAATAATCAAAATTTTTTATCAATTTTTAGCAATAGACATGAAATTAATCAAGTTAAATGTGGAGATCCAATTGAACCACCGATTAGTGCTAATATTAATAATATTAATAATGATGATGATTTATTATTCAAATCCCAATCAGATCAAATTAGAATTAATAATATTAATTTAAATAAATTTAAAAATAAAAAAAAGAAATCTTCTCCCAATGTTATTAATCAATATTTAAATAAAAAAAATGAACAAAATTATAGAAGTTATAATGATAATAAAAGTAATAATAAAAATAATAATAATGTTAATCTTAAAAAAAATAAAACTATTAGTAAAATTAATAGTGTTAAAAAATTGCAAAAAAATAATAGTAATATTAGCAATAATAATAATAATTATAATAATAATAATAATAATATTAATGATAATAATAATGATAATAATAATATAAATAATTTAAAAATTATTAATAATTATAATAATAGAAATTATAATAATAATTATAATTATAATAATAATAATTTTAATACTACTAATTTAAAAAATAATAATAATAATATTAATAATAATACATTAAAAAATACTACTTCAAATCGAACATATTCTTTAATTGATAGTTGTAGTAATAATTGTGATATTTTATCATCAAAAAGAACATCAAATCCTTTTAATAGCAGAAGAATTCCAAATAATAATAATATAAATATAAATAATAATTTTAAAACAGAAAAAAAACAATCATCATTAAATGAAATTATTTCACCCATTAATAATCCAAAAATTACTAGTTATAATACTAATGATATGAATAACAATTTAAAAAATAATAATAATATTAATAATAATAATAATATAAAAAAAGAAATAATTAAATTAAATTATTCAAAATTTTTTTCTTTATTAAAATATAATAGCCTATTTCATCTTTTAAAATTTTTAAATAATAACGATATTAAAGAATTATTAAATATTAATAAACATTTTCGTATTTATTTCAATAAAATTTTAATTAATGTTTATTATGATAAAATAATAAATAAACTAAAAAAATATAAAAATTATTATGAAATTATTAAAAAGAAAATTATTTTTACAAAAATTAAAGGAAAAATTAAAATTGATTTTCAAATAACAATTCGATTTTTAATGAATTTAAATCAACCTTTAAATATGACTATTTTATATGCTTATAATTACAAACATCAAAATAATTCAATTAATAATAATAATAATATTAGTTTAATATTAAATTCCAGCGAAATAAATAAATCAATGATTTCAAATAACAATAATAATTCAATTAATATAAATAGTTCAGTTAATTTAAATAATAGCATTAATCAGATAAAAAACTCAAAAATTGTTGATTTTTTTTCTTTTGATCTTTTTCCCTCAAATGAAAATACAAATAATATAAATGAAAATTTTCTTTTTCCAAACATTTATATGATAAGAGAATTCACAACATTTAATTTAGATAATACTTTACAAAAAACATATATTCAACCTATTTTACCATTTCGTCAATTTGATGAAGGAATTCTTTCATTTCAAATTTATTCTCCGAGTAAAAATTTTATTAATCCAAATTCTATTCAACTCACAACTAAAATTAATTCAAATTATGAAAAAATAATAAGTATTAAAAATTCTGAAATTAATCCTCGAATTTGTCAATTCGAAGAACATTGTGTGAATTTAAGAAATATTAATTTATTTAAAGATAAAAAAAGTGTAATTTATCAAATTAAAGAAATTTTCTGTGAATATTTTAAATTAATGAAAATTTTATTTGAAGACATTGGTTTTTTAGTGTTTAAAATTTATTTAAAAGCAATTAAAGTTGGAGAATTGAAAGATAAAAAAGAAATTGGAATTAATATTAAAATAAGAGAAAAAAATGATTTTATTATAAATGAAATTAAAAAAAATGATTTGTTATTTGAAAAAAGAAATGTTTTTGAATGTCGAATAGATGATATTTTAATTTTTTATTTCACACATGATTTATAAATTTTATATTTAATATTATATAAATATTAAAATTTTTTATAAATAAAATAAAATTATATAAATTTATTATTTATAAAACATCATTAAAAAAAATATTAATATATAATTTCAATCATAAAAATTTAATAATTAATTAAAAATTTTAATAATAAAATAAATGAAACGTTCTCAAAATAATTTCCGTTCATCATCAAACCAACCATACAACAACTTTAAAAACACGGCCCGTTTAACAAACAGTGTAAATCTCACTGCATATAGAGCATTTAATAACTGGGGAGGAATGTCCTATGCTGATATATTAAGCACATATCCTCCTCATTTAATAGAAAAAGCATGGAATTATTTAGCTCGAGAAGTAATAGAAAATTATCAAATGGGAAAAGGAACATTTATTAAAGGATTCGGAACATTTACTTTCACTGATGTAGAATTTTCTTTAGAAGGAACAACTAATCAATATTCAAGAGATATAAAAAGAAGAAGACCAGTTTTTATTGTATCTAATGAATTTATTGATTATTTAAAACCTGCTATATATACAAATGTTGGAGGTCTAATTCCTTATAATCAAAAAATTTATAGTAATGTTAGTATAGTTAAAATTAATTATGCTTCTTTGAGCTATGGTATAAACGTTTCTAAAGAAGAATATATGAATATATTAAATACTTTAATTAAAAAAATCGGAGATGATATACGTAGAAGAGAATTTAAAAATAAATATTTTCCTAATGTTGGTATATTTTTAATAAGAAATGATTTATTTGGTATGAAATTTGAAGATGAGATATATAATGAATCTTCATTAAAAAATAATAAATATTATGGTTTAAAAAAGAATTTAAATTTATTTATGGAAACAAAAGATAGTCAAAAAGAAAGAATAAGAAATATAAACGACATTGATGAAGCAGAAAGAGAAGTTCGTCCTTCAACAGCAGTTTTAACAAAAATTACTCCTTCTGGTGATATGTGGTTAAAAAATCAAATGGATATTGACATTAGAAGAGATTTAAATGAAGAACCAAGAGAAGATTTCTTTGTTAAAAACCCTATTAAAAAACCTGAATATTTTGTTGATCAAAGACCTTATAGATCTTATCCTAAACAACATTTAGGATATTTAAATATTAGTCAAGATATTTTAGAAGCTATTTTGAATAATAAATACTATATTTTAAGAGATATGAAGTTAATTGATACACATGGAGATGGTTTAATTCCTAAATATGATTTTATTTATTCTTTTGCAAGAACAAATATTATTCGAACGCTTAGAATTGAAATGATAGAAAAAATAACTAATTTATATTTAAATAATGATCCTTCTATAATAATGATCAAATATAAAAAATTAGTCGACGCTATTTGTAGAGACATTAAAGATTTAATAACTTTTGAATATAAAAATTTCCCAATTAATAAATATAAATACACAATTGATGAAAATAATAAAAGAATTATTAGCGCCTATGGCTTTTCAAGTTTAAATGGAAATTTAAATAATAAAGCTCTTAATTCTATTGATAGTTATAGTAAAAACTTTAATAATATTGAAAATAGTGAAATTAATAATGATTTATTTAAAATTAAAAAAGCTGTTCCTTATTTTCAAAAAACAATTGGTAATATTAATAAAATGGTTAGTTATTTAGAATTAATTAATTTATTGCAAGTTTATCAAATTTCTATTAATAAAGTTCAAATGCTAAAAATATGTAAATATTTTGGAATTAAAAATCCAAATGCATTTAATTTGAAAGAATTTATTAATATGGTTGGAAATGATGATAATAATAATAAAAAACTAATTCATAATGAAAATAATCAACCTAAATATGTTATAAAAGAATAAAATTTAAAATATTTTTATTTAAATTTAAACTTTAAATAATTAATAATTTATATTATTAAAATATAACATAATTTTAATATTATATTTTTTATGATTGACATTTAAAATGATAAATTTTATAATTATTTAATTTCTTTTTATTAATTTAATTATTATATATTATTTAATAAAATATTAATATTATTTAATATAAAATAAATTATAAAATATTTTTAACATTCAAAGTTAATTTTATTGGGGATTGGGGATTGGGGATTGGGGATTGGGGATTGGGGA
>JAEEGK010011411.1_pt1 | contig 20301 bp, 12 predicted proteins | sample 8958771 | NCBI WGS metagenome assembly JAEEGK01 (sample SAMN16246547, study PRJNA631951) | gut metagenome | biome: gut microbiome; feature: rumen; material: SC-attached | host: Bos | place: Iran: Karaj | collected 2018-10
TTTGAGAATATTTATTTATTTTTAATTAATTGCTTGGGGATTGGGGATTGGGTATTGGGGATTGGGGATTGGGCCCAATCCCCAATCCCCAATCCCCATTATTATATGATATTTAAATAATGTATTAATAAAAAAGTTAAAATAAACTATATTATTTTATTTAAATTTGTAATAAATAATTTAAAATATATATATATTTATATATATTTAATTATATTTTAATAACTAACAATAAAAATAAATAAATAAATTTAATTATTATTAAAATATGATTAATTTATTGTGAGATGATATTATTTATTTCATTTCTATTTTTCCTTAAAAAAACCCTAATATCATCAGGTTCATCATTTCCAATTTTAATTAAAATATTAACTAAATTATATAAAACTCTATCATTAATTTCATCACAATCATCATTAATAATAAAATTATTAATAACAATTTTATTTTCAATATTATCATTTTCATTATCAATAATAATAGTTTTTTTTAAATCTCTTCCTAATTTTTTAATATCTTTATAATTTTTTTCATTAAAATAATTATTATTTTGTCTATATAATCTATAATCAAAATATTTTTCATCAATTTCAATAAAATTAATAATTTGTTCTGCATAATCTTTTATTCCAGAAGAAAAAACAATTAATTCATAATATTGAGAAATATTATCTAAAAATTCTCTTAATCCAGGACGTAAATAAATTGTATTTGTTCCTTTTGGTACAAATACTAAAATATCATCTAAATTAATAACTAAAGTATAAGGTTTATCTGGAGAAAAAGGTATTAATGGAGTATTTATATTTGCATAATTTGTTCTATTAAAATTTTTAATTTTTTTATTTGATTTTGCTAAAGTTAAATTTATACATCCAATATTTTTATTATTATTATTATAATAATCATCATAATTTTCATTTCTAAAAGTAATTTTATCATTTTTTATTTTTGGATTAATTTTTATTGAATTAATATCATAATTATTTATAAATTGTGGTGTTTTAAAATTATATTCATTTATTTCATTTTGATTATTAAAATCTTTTTTTAATATATTAGAATAATAAATTGGACTTGTATTATGTGAATAATTATTTTCATAATTTGGAATAAATTGAATATTTTGATAATTATTATTATTTTGATTATAATATTCATAATTATTTAAATCATTATAAGAAACATTATTTAAATAAATTATATTATTATTATTACTAATACTTCTTATTCTTTCACTTTTTTCTCTTTCTCTTAAAGCTTTAGTTTTTCTAAAAGGAAAAACAACACCACTATTTGTTAATGCAGCACCAATATAATTTATATCTGTAGTTAATACATTTCCAGGTCCAATTTTTGATATTTTTGGAATTGGTGAAGAATTTGATGTATTTGATGAATATTTATTTTTATTATTTAATGTATTTATTATATTATTTACATTTGGATTTTTTTGAATTGTGAAATTATTAATTTTATTTTTTATATTGTTTATATAATCTTGTTGAGTTAATATTTGATTTTCATAATTTTGAGGATAGTTATAATAATTATTTATATTTGGGTTTATATTTGAATTTATTGCATTGTATTTTAATTGAGGTGATATATTATAATTTGATGTTAATTGATTTATTTTTGATTGATAAAAATCATATAATTCATTTATATTTAAATTTTTTAATTTTTTAAATAAAAATATTACTTCTTTTGTAATTATTGGATTTATATTTTGATATTCAAATATAATTTTACTTAAATTTATATTTAAATCTTTACTTGAAATTAATAATATATTTGATTTTTCTTTATTTTTATTTAAATTTTTACATTTTTCAAAAATACATTCATTTAATAAAATAAAAATATTGATAATATTTTTAACTTCTTCAAGATAAAATTGAGTTTTATTTTCTTTTGAAATATCATAAATAATAATAACACTAAAAATAAGTAAATTAAGACAATGATTAATTAAAATTATATCTTCATTTGGTTCAATCATTTCATAAATAAAATTAATATTATTAAAATAAAGTTCAATCCAATCATTACATTCATTAATACAATATCTTCCATTTAAAAAAAGAAATTGAATTTGATTAAATATTTCATTTAAGTTATTCATTAAAGTTTCTATTTTTAATAATTTTGTATTTGAAAAAATATTCATATTATTATTTTTTTTATTTGGAGAAATTATTTTAGATTTTTTAATTGATTTATTTAAATTTACTGTTATTGGTTTTTTATTATGTTTTTCTTTTTGTATATTTTCAATATTATATGATTTTAATACTCCATCTTGTTTTATTTTTGTTGGTAATCTTATTAATGATGATAATATTTCTTTTTTATATAAACATTGACTTTTTTTATTTATATTATTTGAATTTATTGAATTTGAACTAATTTTACTATTTAAACTTTCTTTTTTTAATAAATTTTCCTTTAATTGATAATTCGATGACATTTTATTTTATTTATTTATGAGATTGTACATACATAAAATCATATTAATAAATTTAACAAAAAAAAATTTTTTATTTTATAATTTAAAAAATATAATTATTAATTTATTAAAAAATATTTTGTAATATAATTGAAAAAATAATATTTTTTTAAATTAAAAAAATAATATAAATAAACCAATTTAAAAAAATTTTAAAGATCTTCATTAAGAAAAGGATATTTTTTCTTATAATCATTATTATCATCATCATCTTTATCATTATCATAAACTTCATCAACACTTTCATCCCATTCTTGCCAACCAATTTTAACAGCCATCCATTTACTTAATTTTTTAATATCAAATTTTCCATTATATTTAATAGGTTCTTTTTTTTGATTTTTTAAAAATAAAAATATTGAAGGTATTTTTTTATAATCTTCTTCATTAACATATCTAATTTTATTTTTTTCAATATTAATAACAGTAAATTTTAATTCATTATTATCTTTATAATTTTCACTTAAATTTTCTGCAATATCACCAACTAAATCACATTTTTTACAATTTTCTTTTAAACAAAATAATAAAACATTTTTATCATTTTCAATTATTTCTTTATCAAAATTTTTACCTACAATTAATTTTAAATTTGTTTCTGAGTTTTCTTCTGGAATATTTTCACTATCTAATATAGGTAATATTTTATTTTCATTACATTCATTTATAAAAGTTAATATTGTTTCTTTTGTTATTTCTTTTTTTTCCATTTTATAAATTGGTGTATTTTCTTCTGTTATTATTTTCATATAAATAATTAAAGGTCTTTCTGAATTTGATAAAGAAAAAAATTCATTTGTTCTTTCAAAAAATTCTTTATTTTCACCTTCTGTATCTAAAGTAAAAAATGCATATTTTTCTCTTAATTCTTTTCCAAGTTCAATTATTATTTTATCATTTATTGTTTCTTTTTCATTTTTTGAATTACGAACATAAAAAATTGATGATTTATTATTATTAAATATATAATCAATATATTTATCATTAAACATATCTCCTAATTTATATAAAAATGAACCTAATAACTTATTTAATAAATTAATTGAAAATTCTTTTGATTTTAAAAATTCTATTTCTGATAATTTTATTATTTCTTCATCATAATTTTTTAAAAGAATAATATCTTTATTATATTTATTTATACAATCTTCACTATTACAAATTATATATTCTAAATCATTATTTAATTTTGATAATTCAATAAATATTTCATTTTCTTTTGTTTCTTTTGGATAAGTTGATAATAATAAAACTTTTTTTTCAGAATAAAATTTATTGACTTCTTCATTTGTTTTTAATTCATAAAATGAATTATAAACTTTTTTATGCATAAATCTTAAAATTGAATCAATTGTTCTTTCTGAATTATAAATAAAAGTTTCATTTCCATTTTTAATAATAAAAACTAAAGTTGGATATGATTTTATATCATATTCATTTGAAAATTTTGTATTTTCTGTTGCGTCAATTACTGAAATTTTATAATTTAAATTTTCTTCTTTTACTTTTTTATTTAATAGTAAATAAATTTGTTCAAATGATTTACAATAATGACACCAAGGTGCATATGCTAAAATTAATATATTTTCATTGTCTTTTATTTCTTTTTCATATGTATTATCGTTTAATATTAATATTTCATCTGGGTTAAATTTTAAATCTTTATTTTCTTCTTCACATGTAATTATATTTGTTTGATATATTAATAATAGAAAAAGAAAAATAACTTTCATTTAAATAAAATATAATAATTTTTTAATATTATTAAAAATAAACTTTTAATATTATATAAAATAATTTTTAAATAAATTGTAATAATTTTTATCATCTTAATCTTTAAATTTTTTATTTATTTAATTTAATATAAATATTAAAACTAAAAATATCTATAATTTTTAATATAATATTCTTTCTTCTTTTTATAATTTTAAACTTTTTCAAATTCTAATCAAAGAATTAAGGAATTAAATATCAAAAAAATAACAGTTTTATGATAATTCAAAAAATGAAATATACTTATTATTAATTATTTAATAATTTTTAAAATTTTCATATTAAATTTAAAAAAAATAAAAATTCAAAAAAAAAAAAACATCAAAAAATCCTCTTCTTATTATTTATTAAAATTTAAATTCTCAACCCCAACTTCATTATAAAGTCTTTCAATAAAGCTTTTCGCCAAATTAGAATCTTTAGGATCTAAATCAATAGCTTTATTAAAATGATCAAGAGCTTTTTTATAATCTCTTTTAACTTTATAAATTTTCCCAATAGCAATATGTATAGGAGCTTCCTTAGGCATTTTTTCATCTAATTGAATTAAAATATTTAAAGCTTTATCATATTCACCTTTATTAACATAAATATTACTCAATTGATATTTAACCATAGGATTCTTATTATCTTTCTTTTCTGCTAATTGAAGATACTTTAAAGCAGAATTCATATCACGATTTTGAATATAAGCAGAAGCTAAATAAAAATGTATAATTGCACTATTAGGATTTATTTCAGAAGCTTTTTTAAAAAATTTAATAGCTTCAGTATAATTTTGTTCTTTTAATTGTATATGACCTAATCCCCACCATGCATTTAAATGTCTCTCATCATAATTTAATGCTTGTTTATAACACTCAGCTGCTTTTATATAATTTTCATTCTCAACATATTCATGACCTTCTAATGTATATGCATATGCAAATGATGGATTTATTTGAGAAGCTCTTTTAAAAAATTTTATTGCTATTTCATGTTCTTTTTGTAATGAGAAACAATTACCTAAAACTATCCATGTTTCTGGAGCAAATTGATTTTGTTCTTTACAATTATTTGCTAATTTACAACATTGAATTTGATCTTTTAAATGCCATAAACATGAAGAAAAATATTCTAAGCCTGTTAAATATGATGGATCTGTTGATATACTTAAATTATAGTATTTTTCACATTTTTTATAATCTCCACATTCAAAGTAACATCTTCCTAGTAAGGAATATGTATATGGACTTTTAAAATGATTTTGTGGTAAATTTAATAGTAAGTCTATTGCGTTTTGACAATCAAATAAATATAATTTTTTTAATATTTCACTGTAATATTTTAATAATTGACATATATTTTCAAATGATGTTGTTGATTGGTTTTGATTTGTATTGTGTACTATGTTGTATATATTTGTTGATTGGTTTTCTTCTTTTTTTGGATTTTTTGTATTTGATGTTGGAGAAACATTTATATTTTTTAATAAACTATTTTTTATTATACTATTGTTTGGATTGTTATTATTATTATTATTATTATTGTTATTATTATTATTAAATATTGAATGTGGTTTTGAAAATGAAGATATTATATTATTTCCTAAATTTATATTATTAAATATATTATTTTGATTTGTATTATTATTTAAATTAAAACTTGAATTATTATTATTATTAAAATTAGATATATTAAAACTTGTATTATTTGCATTATTAAATAAAGAAGTTTGTGGTTGTTGAATATGACTTGGAGTATTATTAGGATTACTATTATTATTTGAAATATTATTACCAGGTAAATTAATAATACCACTTAAATTATTACTACCTAAATTATTAGAAATATTAATATTAAATGGATTAATTCTTGAAGATGAAATATCATTTGCAGAATTATTATTAGTCATATTAAAACCAGATGAACTTGGTAAATTATTATTAATTCCATTATTATTATTTGTTATATTTATACTATTATTTGAATTAGTTCCACTTATATTATTTGCATAATATGAAGAATTATTAAAATCTAATTGAATATGATGTGGTGTACTAGAAAAAACAATATTATTATTATGTGGATTTTTTACTGGTATAAAATTATTAACATTACAATTTAAATTACTATAATCATATTCTTCTTTATGTATTTCAGGTGTCATATTTTCTGGTGTATTAATTATATTATTTGGTGTATTTATATTATTATTATTATTTAAATTTGTACCAGAAAAATCTAATATTGTTCTATATTTATTCATTTCTATACTATTATCAAAATTATTATTTAAACTTGATTTTGATAATAAACTTTTTTTCTGATGTGAAATATTAAAATTATGATTTTGTTCATTATCATCAGGACTAAATAATAAATCATCATTATTACTTTTTTTATTTTTATCTTTATTATTTTTTTTTTGTATTTTATTAATTTTATCATTAGTTTCTTGATTAAAAATAACAATATTAGGATTTAATTCACTATAAATTTTATGATTTTCTAATTTATTAGGTTCTAATTTACATAATTTCTCATAAGCATTCCACATAAAAGGATCCATTTCAATTGATTTTTTAAAAGCAGAAATTGCTTCTGATTTTCTACTCATTTTTTCTAATATAATTCCTAATAAATAATAACCAGAAGCTCCATTTGGAATTACTTTTTCTATTTCTTTATTATTTAAACCTTTTGTATAAAATTGTCCTGTTAATAATGATTTTTCTGCATCGATAAATTTATTTAATTTTATACAAATTAAGGCAAATAAATAACGACAATCATGACTTTTTGTTTCTTTTAATATTTGATATGCTTGATGAAATTTTCCTTGTCCCATGTATCCTTTTGCTAATAATAATTTTACTTCTTCACTTTTATTTTCACATAATAATTTTTCTGAATAAAATACTGCATTGTCGTATAAATTTAATTTTAGAAATTTATTTATTAAATCAAATAATTGGGTTATTAATAATGCATTTTGAGACATTTTTTTTTTTTTTATTTTTAAATTTTTTTAATTTTTATAGTTTTTTTTTTATTTTTAAAATTTAAATTTTTTATTTTTTTTTTTTTTTTGAATATTGAATTAAAAAAACAATTTTTTTTTTCTTAATAATCTAAAAAAATAAAAATTGACTTTAAAATAAATAAAAATTAATTTAAAATTGTATATTATTAATAATATTTTATTTTCTTTTTTTATTATAATATTTTTTAGCTTTATTAGGATTTTGTTTAGGATAACCCCAAACATATTGTTTACTAGAATTACTTTTAGAATTTAATAAATCATTTTGTGGTTTAGACATTTCTTTAAATTCAGAATAATTATCTAAAATTTTATCAATATTAATTTCATTATTTCCAATTTTATTTTTTGGAATTTGATCTTCAGCTAAAATATAAACAATTCCTTTTTTTCCTAATTTAGGTTTAGGTAAATCAAATTGATTTCCTCTTTTTCTAATTTGTGGTTTTTTATCATTAATTCTTATATTTCCATCTGAATAAATATTATATCCTATTTTCATTAAATCTGGATAACCACATAAATTACAAAATTTTTTACTTGTATCAAATATAAAATTTTCACATATTGTACATTTATAAATATAATTTTTTATTTTTTTTATTTGAAAACCATCAAATCCAATTACAGGAATTCCCATTTTTAATGATACATTTTGTAAAGTATAATCTGTTGAATATATAAAAACATTATTTATTATATTTTTATTATTATTTTCATTTTTATTATTTTCTTCATTTTTATTTTCTTCATTTTTATTTTTATTATTTTTATTATTTTCTTTTTCTATTTTTTTATCTATTATTCCTGTTATTTCACTTAATTTTGTTTTTAAATTTTCTGGTGTTATCCAATCTCCTTCATCGTCATCATCTCCATTTTCATTCCAAGTATTTTCATATTCATTATTATTATTATTTTCATTATTATTATTATTAATTTCATTATTTTCATTATTTTGATTTGAATTTGTATTTATATTATTTTCTTCATTAAAATCTTCTTCTTCTTCTTCTTCTAATTTTTTCATTAATTCTCTTTCTTTTTCTTTTTCTTTTTTTCTTATTTCCATATCAATTTTATCTTTATCAATTATTGTATAATTTAATGGTTCTTTATTTAATAAATTATCTTTTCCTAATTTACATATTGTTTCATATGCCAATGCAATAACTGATAAATCTGCAATTGATAAATATGATAAATCATTTGATTTTTTTGCAAATTCAGAAACATGTTTAATTGATTCTTTTGAAGGATTAATAATTTTAATAAAACTCTTTTTAAGTTCATAATATTCTCTTGAATTTTTATCTTTTATTTCATTAATAATATATTGTGTACAAATATATTTATTATTTTCTAATAAATCCAATGGTCTGATTTTAATAAAAAAAGAAGTATCCAAAATATAATATTTTACATTATCACTAATATCATTTTTTTGTTCCATTGAATTTAAATGATAAAAAAAATAAAAATAAAATTTTATAAAAATATTATTTAAAAAAAAATGTTAGAAACATTAACATTTATAATAATATTATCAATAAAACTTCTTTTATTTCCAACAAATGCAAGTACTGATTTTGAAGTACATAGAAATTGGAAAGCATTAACAAATTCATTACCAATAAGAGAATGGTATACAAATGATTTAAATAAATGGACTTTAGATTATCCTCCTTTATTTGCTTATATGGAATATATTTTTGGTTTAATTTCAAAAATAATTGAACCAGATATGACTGATTATAACTTGATTAATTATAATAGTACATTTTGTAAATTTTATATGAGATGTACTGTTTTAATTGGTGATTTTTTATTAGGTTATTCAATAAAAAAATTATGTTTTAGTTTAAATTTAAATAAACAAAAATGTGCTATATTAATTGGAAGTATTTTAAGTTTTGCTGGATTAGTTATTGTTGATAATATACATTTTCAATATAATAGTATTTTATTTTCTATATTTTTTTTATCTATTGATTCTATTATTAATGATCAATTAATTAAAGGTGCATTTTATTATACAATTGCATTATGTATGAAACATATATTTATTTATATGGCACCAGCATATTTTGTTTATTATTTAAAATATTTAATATTTCAAAATTTAAAAAATAAACCATTAAAAGTTATAAAAGATACTTTTTTAATAATAATAACAATAATATCAATAATATTAATATCATTTTCACCATTTTTATATATTTGTTATAAAGATAATTCAATTGAACAATTAATTCATATTAAAAATAGATTATTTCCTTTTGATAGAGGATTACTTCATTCATATTGGGCACCAAATTTTTGGGCAATTTATTCATTAATTGATAAATTATTATTATTTAATGATAAAAAATTTAATAATAAAGAATATAAAAAAAAAAATATTTCTTCATTAGGCGCTACTTCAATAAATGGTGTAACAAAAGAAACTGGATTTGATATTTTACCAAATATTACTTCTGATATTTCTAATTTAATTGTTTTATCTTTTATTATTATTTATATTAGTAAAAAAATTTTATTTGAAAATAGAAAATGTGATAATAATATTAAAAGATGTAAATTAATTTTAAAATATTGTATTATGTCAAATTTAATTTTTTTTAATTTTGGTTATCAAGTTCATGAAAAAGCTTTTATTATTATTTCTTTAATGAGTTTAATTTATGTTATTATTACTGATTTTAATAAAGAAAGTGATTCAATTTCTGTTTTATCTTTTTTATTAGTTTTAATTGGAATTATTGCACAAATTCCTTTAATACATGATTATAGAGATTATTGTATTAAAATTAGTTTAGTTTTTTTTTATATTACTTTTGTTAAAGTTATGATATTTAATCAAAGTAAAGTTCACAAATCTTTTTTATTTAATTTATTATTATTTGTTTATGTTTTTCTTAGTATTATTTTAGATTTTAATACTACTTTTAAATCACTTTTTAATAGAGATTTAAATAAATATTTAAAAGAATTATGTGATATAAATGAAAAATATCCTTTTTTATCTTTAATGTTATATTCAGTTTTAAGTTCATTAATGACTCAATTATGTTTTATAATAATGTTAATTTTTTGTTAAAATAAATAAAAATAAATATAAAAAACATTTTTTTATAATAATATTTAATTAATAATAAAAATTTATAAATTTTTTAAAAAAATTCAAATTAAAAAATGGAAAACAATGATATATCATCAAATGAAGTAAAATTAGACGAAACACCAAATAACATATCAGAAGGAAACACAAACAAATTAGAATTAAGTGGATTTGACACAAATGAAAATAATCAAAAAATAGAATTAAATCCAGAAAAAGAAGAGATAGAAAAAGAAGTAACAATAAAAGATAAAATATCAGAAAAAATAAAATTTCCAGATTTAAATTCAAAAATAACAAATAATGAAGTAATTGTTCATCATACATTAAATGAATCAATATTAACATCTTTATTAAGAGATTTATTAAAAATAATTTTAAAAATTAAATTTGTATTAAATCCTTTTTCAAAAAATGATATTTTAAATAAAGAAATATTAGATTGGGATTTATGGGGACCTTTAATTTTTACTATTTTACTTTCTTTTTTTCAAACTTCAATTCATCAACAAAATCAATTTATGTTAATTTTTTTTATTTTTTGGATTGGTGCTTTTGTTATTTATTTAAATGGAAGAATGATTGGATGTAAATTAAGTTATTATTGTTTTTCTTGTTTATTAGGTTATTCTTTAGTTCCTTTTATTATTTTTTCTATTCCTATGGTCTTTTTTAAAGTTCATTTATTTTTTAAATTAATTTTTTCATTAATTTCTGTTATTTGGAGTTCTTATGTTAGTTTTGGTTTTATTAAAGGAAAAGTTGATAATAATAAAATTTTTTTAATGATGTATCCTATTGGAATGTTTTTTATATTTTTTTTTATTGAATTACTTAGTTAAGTTTTAAAGTTTTTTTTATGTTTTTGTTTTTTTGAAATTTAAATATTAATTTAATAATAATTTTATGATTTTGTGAAAATTTAATTTTTAAAATTTATTTTTAATTTTGTTTTTTTTTGGAATTTTAATTATATTTTATTTTAATTTATTTTAAATATTTTGATAACCATCTTCATTAAATAAATATTCATCACCTTCATATTTTCTCATAAATTTTCTACTATTATTTTTTTCAACAATTAAAATAAAAATTAATATAATTAACATTACAAAAAGTAAAAAAGAAAAATTTCTAAAACTACTTCCTTGTCTATGACTTATATTATTATTATTATTATTTCTTTCTTTATTTGCTTCATTATTTGCTTCTTTTTTTATTTCATTTTTTTTATCATCTTTTTCATTATTATTATTTTCATTTTTTTCATTATTTTTTTCATTATCATTTAAAACAACTTTATTTTCTTCATTATTATCATTAATTTGATTATCTCTTATATTATTATTATTATTAACTAAAGGAAAATAATCAATATTAATTCCTTCATGTGTATTAATCATTGGTTGAAAAGTATATTGTCTATGATTAGAAAGAAAATTAGGAACAATTGTAATTCCAAATAAAACAGCAAAAAATAATAAAAAAGGTAAAAATAACTTTTTATAATCATCCTTAATTTTCTTTACTTTTTTTTTTGTAATATTAACTTCCATTAAAAAAAATTTATATTATAAAAAAAAAAAAAATTAAAAAATAAAAAAAATAAATAAATAAAAAAACAAATTTAAAAAAAATGGGTTCAGATCAATGTTCAAATAATAAAATTCCTTATATTTCTCGAAAAGAATATTTATCAAAAGATGAAAAATATCAAAATGAAAATAAAGAATCATTTAATATAAATACATGTTTTTCATTTAAATCATATACAGAATATTTTGAAATGACATTAATATTTAATAGATTATTAAAAGAAATAATAAGTAAAGTAACATTAATAAATAAATTTATTCCTCCAAAAAAAATAAATAAAGATGGAAATTTTTATTATTATGAATATTTAGAAGAATTAAATAATAATAAATTATTTGATGTTGCAATGTGTGTTTATCAAAAAATTGGAAATGTATATGGATCAAGTCAAAATTATCCTAAACAAGAATTAAGTAAATTAACTTTTGGTTTAATTGCAAAATATAGAGCTTATGATTATGGAACTGATGATGATTTACCTATTATTACTGAAAAAATTATTAAAAGAATTAATTTTTTTTCTGAAGATTTTCCTTTTAAATTAAAAAATTTAAAAGATATTTTTTTTTCTAAAAAAATTTTTGTTTTTGGTTATGATAGAAATTTAAGATTAAATTTTTATATTGAACCTAATGAAAAAATAAGTGATGATAATATTTTAGGAATACAAAATAATAAAGAATTAAATGAAGATTATTTTTATTTTAAAAAAAATAAAAATATTATAAAAAAAAAATTAATTTATAATCTTCATCATAGTGATTATATAACTTATATTTTTTTTATAATTGAACATATTCTTCCTTTATTAATTGAAAAATTTCATTTTTCAAATTTAGTTAATTTAATTATTAATTTTAGAGGACAAGATGCAAATACAGAATTAATAAATTATATTTTAACTTCTTTTAATAATTATTATCCTTTAGGTTTATGTAAAGTTCATATTGTAAATTTTCAAGTTGATTCACTTAGAAAAAATAGAACTTTTAGAAATGAAATTGATAATATTGATTATTTTAGAAATTTAGTTTTACATAATGAAAGTTTTCAATTTAATTTAGTTAAATTAATTGATATTAATTTATTACCTATTGAATATGGAGGTTATCATTCACTTATTTCATTTTATGATATTCAACCTAATGAAATTGAAGGTTTTAAATTAGAAGATTTTATATTTGTTATTTTATCTATGATTTTAATTAATAATGATTGTAAAAATTAAATTATATAATTTTTTAAATTTTTTTTTAATTTTTTAAATTATTTTTTTTAAATTAAAAAAAAATGTAATTTTAATTTTAAAAAATTTTAATTTTTTGTTTTTTTTTAGTTGATTTTTTATAAAATAAATTTAAATGAATACAAATATTGCTATTAAAATGATTCAAAGATTTTCACAAAAAGATGAAGAAATCGCAAAAGCAATTGCACAAAATTCAGATACAAGTTCAATAAAAGATAATATTCATAGAAATAAAAATAGAAATAGAGATAAAAAAAAAGATAAAGAACAAGAAAATGAAAGAGACGAATTTCAAAGTCAAACAAATTTTTTATATAAAAAACCAAATGAAAGTGATAATTTAGAACAAATGAAAGAAAATATTCAAATTGAACAAACATTTCCAAATAATGATGAAATAAATGATATATCATCATCATCATTTAAATTAAAATTAGATAGAATAATAACAAATTCATATTTTAAAATAATAATAGATTTTATATCATTTATTTTTGCATTAACAATATGTATAATTTACATAATATTAACATATTATCCATTTGCAGATCAAACTTGGTTTAATATATTAAATTATATAATAGCAACTTTTTATAATATTGTATTTATTTTAGAATTATATTTAGCTCAACATAGATGTACATTCTTATTAGAAATATTTAATTTAATTCATTTATATACTTCAATTATGCCTTATTTTGCAACAGTAGAAATATCTTTTATATTTAAATTAGTTGAAGGCGCAAGAGTTTTTCATATATTTAGAATAACTGAATTTATACAAAAATATTTAAAAATAAATGAAAATGATGTAGTTAAACATGTATTAAATATGGTATTAGAATTTGTAACAATAATTTTAGTAACTTGTTGTATTTATAGAATAGTAGAAATAGAAATTATTAATAATTACTTAATTAATCCTGATAATAGAGAATATTCATTAGAAGGAATAACAAAATTTCATGATTTTTTATATTTTATTGTAGTTACTATTGCAACTGTTGGTTATGGTGAAATTTATCCTTTAAGTGAAGAAGGTAGAATTGTTATTATTTGTTTAATTTTTTTAGCTGCTTATATGATACCAAAAGAAACAGGACAATTATTAACTTTATTAGAAAATACTTCAATTTATAGTAGAGAAATATATAAATCTAATCAAGAAATACCACATTTAGTTATTTGTGGTCATGTATCAGTTGATGCTATGATTAGTTTTTGTAATGAATTATTTCATAATGATCATGGTCAAACTGAAAAAAATGTTATTATAATTGATCCTGCTATGCCAACTCAAGAAATGAGACTTTTTTTACATGCTGGAAAATATGAAGTTAATTTAAGATATTTACAAGGTAATCCTATGTTAGAAAAAGATTTAGATAGAACTGATATTGTTAAAGCTAAAGCTACTGTTATTTTAACTAATAAATATTCTGATAAACCACATTCTACTGATCATAAAAATATTTTACTTGCTTTAGGTATTAAAAAATATTTTTTAAAAAAAAGAATTTATGATTCTACTTTATTTATTCAATTAATTAAACCTGAAAATAAAATACATTATTTAAGTGGTTTAGAATCTTTATCAATTAATAATAAAATAAGTTCTGATAGAATGATAATATTAGAAGAAATTAAAATGAATTTATTATCAAAATCTTGTTTAATTCCTGGAATTATTCCTTTAATTGCTAATTTAGTAAGATCATCTGGTTCTGAAGATGAAACTGAATATTATTGGTTAAATGAATATTTAGAAGGTTCTGGACAAGAAATTTATAGAGCTAAATTAAATGAAACTTTTAAAAATAAAACTTTTTCTCAAATATCTAAAATTATTTATAAAAATTTTGATGCTATTGCATTTGCTTTAGAAATAGAAATTCAAGGTAAAACTTTAATAATTTTAAATCCAGGTGGTTTTTATATTGAAAAATTTTTAGAAAAAAGAAATGATGTTAAATTTTATTTATATGTTATTTGTTCTGATAAAGATGTTGCTGATAGAATAACAAATGCAGATGCTGAAGAAGTAAATAAAGATGAAGATGAAGAAAATAATAATAAAAATAACAATGAAGTTGAAGATGATGATATTAGAACAGATAATAAAAATGTTAAAAAAAAATTAACTAAATTTCAAGAATATATGAATTTAGGTTTATCAGATATGATTCAATTAGATGAAAATTCATTATATAATGCAGATGTTAAAGATGAAGAAGATGATTATTTTTTTATAGCAAATAAAATGGGAATTCCACCAGATGTTAAAAAAGATTCAATTAGAAATTCTACTATTTATAGAGATCATATTGTTGTTTGTGGTACACATCCATCATTATATTATTATTTACTTCCTTTAAGAGCAAAATATTTTGGTAAAGAAAATTTAAAATATGTTGTAATATTAACACAAGATATGCCAAAAGATTTATGGGATTCAATAGCAAGATTTGAGAAAATAATATTAATTAATGGATCACCATTATGTATTGAAGATTTATATAGAGCTAATATAGAATATGCATCTAAAGCAGTTATATTAGAAAATGAAAATATAAAACAATGTTCATTTAGTGATAAAATGATTGATAGTGAAAGAGTATTTATATATAGAGCAATTAAAAAATGTAATCCAAATATTCAAATAATGACAGAATTAGTATTTGAATCAAATATTGAATATATGTTACCACAAGATGAATTAAGTAGAATGGATGTTGATGAAATATCATATGAAACAATGAGTGTATTTTCAAGTGGTGAAGTATACATATCATCAATAATAGATTCATTAATAGCACAAGCATATTATAATAAACATATAGTAACAATAATACATCAATTATTAGCAGGTGGTAAAAATAATATGAATAGTACATTAAGACATATTTGTGATAATATTGGTTTAAAAACTTCTAATTTTTGGCAAATGGAAATTCCAGAAAGATTTATTAATAAAACTTTTGGTGAATTATATGATGAATTTTGTGATAATAATTTAATTGCTTTAGGTTTGTATCGTTTACCTGGTGCAAGAGATAATAATACTGCATATGTTTATACTAAACCTAATATTGATACTAGAATTACTCATCGTGATAGAGTTTTTGTTTTAAGTGTTGATACTATTAATAATGTTTTTAAAGATGAAGAAAATGGTGATGATGATAAAAAAAATGATAATGGTAATTTTTTAAATGGAGGTAATGATGATAATGATAGAAGAGTTATTAATGAAAATGGAGGAAGAGGTAATTTTACTCCTTTTGCTTATGTTCAAGATGTTGTTACTCAAATTGAAAAAGAAGTTGATAATTTGTCAAATATGCTTGAAAGTACTAAAAATACTATTCATGAAAGTGTTGCTAGTGGAATTAAACAAGAAATTATTTCTTTATTACATTAAATTTTTATATTTTTTTTTTTTTATGTTAATTTAAATTGATTAATTTTTTTATTTTATTTTTATAAAAAAAATTTTTTTTTTTATTTTATTTTTTAATGTCTGATAAAGGAGAAAAAGGAATGTTTGGTGATTTAACTGATTTTTATAAAGCAAGTAAAAATTTTATTATTAATTGTCAGAAACCTGATAGAAAAGGTAATAATATAATTTTAATTAATATTAGAATTTATGACAATTGCTAAACAATGTAGTTTAGGATTTTTAATTATGGGAACTATTGGATTTGTTATTAAACTTATTTTCTTAATGATTAATAATATTCTTCTTAGTTAAAAAGTGAATGATAAATAAAAAAAAATAAAAAATAAATTTAAATAAAATTTAAAATTAAAAATCTAAACAAACTATTATTTAATATATTTTTTTACTTAATTAGTTAATTTTAAAAAAAAAAAATTAAAATTTTTGAAAAAGTTATTTTAATTAAATTTAAACTAAATAGTATTTAATGTACATAAATCAACCCATAAAGATTTATTTTAAATTATTCTATCAATCTTTTTTTTAATTAAATACAATAAAATACAATAATTAATAATTGATTACCTTTTTTTTAAATAACTTTATTTATAATATTTACACACTTGGACAATAATTTATAAATAATAATATTTAATTGCGTTAAAAATTAACACTTACTAAAATATAAATCATCTAAATACATGTATAAAGGATTTTCATTAATATATTTTAATAGAATATTAATAATATTCATATTCAAATTATTATTAATCATTTCTAATATTAATTTTTTACACTTATTAATTATTTTCGATTTTATAATTATTTCAAAAAGCCAATGAACTTGTTCAATATTTAATTTTTGATTATTATAATTTTCTAAAAATTTTTTTATATCTGGTCTTTTCATTAAAATTTCTTCAAATAAAAAATTTTTATAATTAATTAATATAAGATCTGTTAATTTTCCTTTTTTTCTAAGTAATCTTGGATTATATTTATTATCTCTTTTCTTTTTTTTTAATTTATTATTAAACGTTTCTTGATTTAATGAAAGTAAATTATTTTTTTTTTCATTACAATTATTTTTTATTTCGTTTTCTTTTGATTGAAAATTCATTTGATTGAAAATTAAAAAAATTTCATCAATTGAATAAAAACAACGTAAAATATCAATAAATTCATAATTTAAATTATAATTTATTGATCTTCTTACAGTTTTAATTATACATGTATGAAAATGATTTTTTAATTCTTTTGTTGTTTTATAAGGAAAAAATAATGAAAATTTTTTCCATTGATTACCTAAAAATTTATGTGCTTCAAAAAAAATATATTCTTCTTCTAAAGTCCATATTACATCTGCTCTTCTATGACGTTTTTTTTTCATTAATGTTTTATCTTTTTCTATATTTTTATTATGTTGAAAATGTTTTTTTTTCATTTTTAGAAATAAACAATAAATTAATTTATATTTCTATATTTAGTCATTCAATTTTTAGATACTGAGATTACAATTTATTTTAAAGTAGTAAATTACTAAATTATTAATAAATTTTTTTTAATGAATAATTATTTAATAATAACTTAATTTAAAGGTTTTATGTTTTTTTTACATTTTTTAATTTTAATTATCACTTTTTTTCAATAGATAAATCTAATACTGAGATTTAAACTCTATTAATTAATATAATCAAATTATTAAATAATGTAAAAAGAAAAGATAATAAAATAATTAAAAAAAAAATAAAAAATAAATAAAAAGTATTTTTTATATTCATGATTATTTATATTAAAATCAAATTTTTTTTCTTTTTTATTTTCATCATAAATATTATTTAAAAAAACTTCAGGAATAATTACTTTAGGTTCAACAATATAAATTTGAGGATTTGAAATTTGAATCGGATTAATTGAATCTTTATAATTTTTATTTTTATAATATTTTTCTTTTTTATCTAAATATTATCTACTTATTAATAAAGAAATTTCAATATTTGCAATTGCTTTGGTTTAAATAAAAAGAAAGTTTTTATTCTTATTTCAGGTGGTTTATATTCTTGTTCATAATTTAAAAATTTTTTATTTACAAATAATTCTATATTTAATTTAGTAAAACATATTATTTTTTTTGAATTATTATCTAATAATAAAATATATAAAGGAGTTCTTTTTATTAAATAAATTAATTGTTTTAAATTATTAATTTCAAAATATAAATTTTTTTCTTGATTTATTTCTATACTTTTTTGATATGAATAAAAATCATATTTAGATTTTAATATTGAAAAAGAAAAAAATTTTACTGCTAATGTAAAATTAAAAAATGTTGAATTATTATCTGCTATTTTTTTTTTTAAATAATTTTTTCCTATTTTTATATAAAATAAATATAAATTTGTGGTTAAATTATTATTATTGTTATTTATTAAACTTAAAATTTGATTATAATTTATTATATCATTTATTTTTACATTATTATTATTTGTAAAATTAATATAGACATTATTTTTAAATTTATATATATATTATAATAATATTCGATAATAATATTAATATCATAGTTTATTATTAATATTAAAAGTTAAATTTTTCTTTTTTTAAAAAAAATTGTAAAATAATATAAAATAAAAATGCATATTTAATTAAATCTTATTTTTAAGTAAATTTATTTTAAATTATTTATATAAAAAAATGAATTCTGAATTTAAATTTGAAGATTTTGAAATTGATTTTAGAGAACCTTTAGGAAGAGGAAGATTTGGTGATGTGTATAAAGCAACTGAAAAAAAAACTGGTAATATTTATGCAATAAAAAGAATTAAAATTGAAGATTTAAATGAAGAAGAAATAAAAAATATGAAATTATTGAATGAATGTGAGAATTCAATAACATTATTTGGATATTTTAAAGAAAATAATTTTTTTTATTTAATAATGGAAAAATGTGATAGTAGTTTGGATAAAATAATAAATGAAAAAAAAAAATTAACTATTAGAGAAATAAAAGAAATATTAGAACAATTAAATAATGTTTTTAAAATAATGTATGAAAATAAAATAATTCATAGAAATATAAAACCAAATAATATTTTAATTAAAAAATTAGAAAATGATAAAAATTTATATAAATTAACTGATTTTGGATTATTAACTCAAAATAATAATGAAATAATTTATGCTGGAACTAATGAATATATCGCACCAGAAATAAAAAATAATTTAAATATTGATAAATCAAAAGTAGATTTATGGAGTATTGGAATTCTTATTCATAAATTATATTTTGGAAATACTCCTAAAAATAATATTATACAAAAAACAAATAATATTTATTTAGATGATTTAATTAAAAAATTATTAATAGAAAAACCATTTGATGAAAATAAAAATAATTGTAGAATTTCATGGGAAGATTATTTTAATCATAATTTTTTTAAAAATAATTACATAAAAGAAATTGAAAATCTAAAAAAATCTTTAGAAAAATTTAATGAAACAATTAATGAAATGATTAATTTTATTATTAATAAATCAGATGAATTAAATAATTTAATAAATAAAGAAATAAAAAATATAT
>JAEEGK010011413.1_pt1 | contig 20300 bp, 14 predicted proteins | sample 8958771 | NCBI WGS metagenome assembly JAEEGK01 (sample SAMN16246547, study PRJNA631951) | gut metagenome | biome: gut microbiome; feature: rumen; material: SC-attached | host: Bos | place: Iran: Karaj | collected 2018-10
ACAACACAAAGCACAATTGCACAAAGGATTGAATACGGTGGTCATCCCCGTGACCATTGAGAATCCGAAGCTGTGGTGGCCGAACGGGGCAGGAGATGCCCACCTCTATTACTTCACCCTGAAGAACAACGAGAAAGACAATGGCCTCGTGCACACGCACGGGCTGCGCACGGTGGAGCTCGTCCAGAAGCGCGACAGCATCGGTGAGTCGTTCCAGTTCATCGTCAACGGCAAGCCGCTCTTCATGCGCGGCGCCGACTGGATCCCCGCCTCCTCGTACCCGGGAACGCTCGCCCGCAGCGAGGGCGACGACCGCTACGCCAAGCTCATCAAACAGGCCAAAGAGGCGAATATGAACATGTTGCGCGTATGGGGCGGTGGCATTTATGAACACGAAGCCTTCTACAATTATTGCGATCAGATGGGCATCTTGGTGTGGCAGGATTTTATGTTCGCCTGCAACATTTATCCCGGCGACGAAGCGTTTATGGACAACGTGAGGGCCGAGGCCGAAGAGCAGGTGAAGCGGTTGCGCCACCACGCCTGCATCGCCACATGGTGCGGCAACAACGAGGTGCACAACGGCTTGGAAGACTGGGGCTGGAAGGATGCCTTGGGCTTCACCGACCAGCAATATTCGGAAATGTATGAGGATTACGAGCAGCTTTTCGAGAAGATGCTGCCGAAAATCTGCACGGAAAACATGTACAAGCCGAACTACGTACACTCCTCGCCGACTTACGGCTGGGGTCACCCCGAGTGCACGACCCACGGCTGCAGCCACTACTGGGGCGTCTGGTGGGGCGAGCTGCCGTTTGAGATCTGGTGGGAGAAAACCGGTCGCTTCATGACGGAGTACGGCTTCCAGGCTTACCCGGAAATGTCGCTCTGGAACGAATACATCCCTGAAGGCGAACGTGTTCTGAAGTCGCCGTCCATGCGCAATCACCAAAAGCACGGTCGCGGGGTGCCGATTATCCTCAAAGCGATGGAGGATCTGTACGGGTTCAAGGATACCAATAACCTCGACAAATTCGTCTATATCAGCCAGTTGGTTCAGGCCGACGGCATTGCGCAGGCCATCGAGGCGCACCGCATCCAGCACGAAAAGTGCAGCGGCACGCTCTTCTGGCAGCTCAACGACTGCTGGCCCGTGGCCTCCTGGAGCTGCATCGACGTGGCCGGCAACCCCAAGGCGCTGTACTACCGTCTGCCGCAGCTGTACGCCAACGTGGCCATCGCCTCGCGCCATATCTCGCAAGACACCATAGAGCTGTATCTGATCAACGACAGTTTTGAGCCAGTTGGCGGTCTCTTTGAGTGGGCTATCCGAACCATGGATGGCGAAATGGTCAATTCGGCGGGCGTGAGCGTCTCAACCTCCGCCAACAGCAGTGCCAAGGCGGCGGTGGTGGCTTTGCCGAAATCTGTGAAAAACGCGGGAAATGTCTTTGTGGAGGCCTGTTTCAAACCCGAAAACTCCGAAAAAGTCACATATTTGACCTATTTCATGAAACCGAAAGTGTTGAATCTTTCCTCTCAGCCGATTCAGGTCAATACGGAATATGGCGACCATTCCGCTGAAATCCACCTTTCTTCCAAAATGTTGAAAAAGGGCGTTTTCATTGAAGAAACGCATGGCTACAAAGTCGATTATTCCGACAATTACTTCGATTTGAAGCCAAATGAGGAAGCGGTGGTTAAGGTGGATTTTCCTTTGTTGGATGAGAAACCTGTGTTCAGGATTCGCACGTTGAAGTGACCATAATAATCTACTTTTCTGCCCAGATTCGACTCCGATTATGCTTTTCAATTCGATAGAGTTCGCCCTGTTTCTGCCGGCTGTATTCCTGCTCTATTGGCTTGTGTTTCGGCGGAGTGTGCGGGCGCAGAACCTCTTCGTGGTTGCGGTCTCCTATCTCTTCTATGGTTGGTGGGACTGGCGTTTTCTCTTCCTTATTGCCTTCACCTCGCTCTGCAGCTGGGGCAGCGGCCTCCTCATTGAACGCCATCGTAACCGCCCGGTCGCGAAAATTGTACATATTTCTAATATTGTGTTGAACCTGGCCATTCTCGGCGTGTTCAAGTACTACGACTTCTTTGTCACCTCTTTCGCTAACCTTTTCTTGAACGGCCGCACCGACGGTCTGCTGCTCAACATCATACTGCCTGTGGGCATCAGCTTCTACACTTTCCAGGCGTTGAGCTACAGCATCGATGTTTATCGTGGAAAGTTAGAACCCACCCGTGATATTGTGCAGTTCTTCGCGTTCGTGAGCTTTTTCCCACAGTTGGTGGCCGGTCCTATTGAGCGGGCGACCAATCTGCTGCCGCAGTTCGCAAAGCCGCGCACTTTCGACTACGCGCAGGCCGTCGATGGCATGAGGCAGATTCTTTGGGGACTTTTCAAGAAGATCGCCGTGGCTGACAACTGCGCCGCCTACGTCGATTATGTCTATGGATCGTATGCGTCGCAGAGCGGCAGCACCTTGGCCATCGCCGCCGTGCTGTTCGCTTTCCAAATCTACGGCGATTTTTCCGGCTACTCCGATATCGCCATCGGTACATCCAAACTGTTCGGTATCAAGCTGATGCGGAACTTCAACAATCCCTATTTCTGTCGTGACATTGCGGAGTTCTGGCGGCGATGGCACATTTCGCTCACCACTTGGTTCCGCGATTACGTCTATATCCCGTTGGGCGGCAGCCGTGTCCCGAAGGCGAAGGTCGTGCGCAACACTTTCGTCATTTTCCTGCTGAGCGGTTTCTGGCACGGTGCCAACTGGACTTTCCTTGCCTGGGGCGCTTTCCACGCGCTGCTCTTCCTGCCGCTTATCCTGTCGGGTCGCAACCGCAAATACACCAGCGGCATCGCAGAAGGACGTGTTTTGCCCACTTGGTCGGAGGCGGGCTGCATGTTGCTGACATTCACGTTAGTAACCGTCGGATGGATACTCTTCCGTGCCGACTCCATCGGGCAGGCGTGGCAATACCTTACATTGTTGCCGGGTGGGGGAGCGCTCCACACCGAAGGGCTTGCGGCCTGTTCCGTCTATGTGCTCATCATGCTCGTCATGGAGTGGGTGCATCGGGCGGGAAACCATGGTCTTGACTTGCGCATCCATTCCGCCGCGATCCGTTACCTCCTCTATTACAGTCTGATTGTCATTATGTTCTTTGCCTATTCCAATTCAGAAACCTTCATCTATTTCCAGTTCTGATATGAAAAAGTTCCTGCTGAAGACACTCCTTTTCGCTTCCATTCTGCTGGTTATGGCTGTGGCGTTTGATATGCTGCTGACTACAAAAGCACTGCGGTTGCGTACATCACCCTTTGCCACATGGAACGACCTTTATCAGCGGGATATTGATGCGCAAGTCCTCATCATGGGCAGTTCCAGAGCGTTTGTGCAGTTCAATCCGGCCATCATCGATAGTGTCCTCCATACCAATAGTTACAATCTCGGCATGAATGGTCGCGCCGCCGATTCTCAGATTTTGAAATACAAGGTATTCCGTCATCGGGGGAATCCCAAGCCAAAACTCATTGTCTATGAGGTGAGCCACGGCACGATGCAGAAAAGCAACGGTTACGAGCGGGAGCAGTTTGTGCCCTACCTCCACGATCCATATCTGTGGCGGCTTTGTCACGAGCAGGAGGATTTCTCCTTCGCGGATTTAGTGCTGCCGAGCTGGCGTTTTCTGGGCCGGCAGGCTCTCATACGAAAAATACTTTTTCCCACAGTGAAAAGCGAATACGATATTCCTTTGTATAAGGGTTTCCGAAGCTACGACCGGAAGTGGAGTGGGAGAGGGCTTCATCAGCAGGCCAGCGTTTCCTATACTCATGACACAACGATTATCCGGCAGTTCAGGGATTTCTTGTCCGAGTGCCGCCGCGACAGCATCCAAGTGGTGCTGGTCACCTCGCCGTTTTACATCGGTGGAACGCGAAAGATGGCGGACTCCACGGGCATGCATGCCATGTTCGCGCAAATCGCCACCGATTTTGACATCCCGTATCTGGACTACACCTACGACGAGCTCAGCTATGACACGGCCTACTTCTACAACACGATGCACCTGAACAAGACTGGCGCGGACCTTTTCTCGCAGAAGGTGGCGCGGGACATCGATTCGGTGATGCGGGGCGAGTAGTTAGTGGTTGGCAGTTAGTAGTCGGTGGTTGGTGTAGTATCCCCGTTTTTCTGCGAAAATCTGCTCTGTGATTTAACAATTTAATTTCAAACAGTTAAGATAAAAGCCGTAGTTTGTTGGTTTTCAGAAAAGAAAAAATTTCTAAAAATCCTTGACAAACGTGCGATTTTGTTGTATATTTGTCGCCTGAAATGTTAACGATATAATCATCAAAGTAAAGTATTATGAAGAATGCAAAGCAAGAAGAAAACAGACCATAGTAGAAAAAAAACTAGTGCAATATTGTTATATATCAAAAAAGTTATATATTTGCAGCGAAATTGAAAACAAAATAATGATAATATGAAATGGAATGAACTCAAGAAACTAGCAGAAGCGAACGGTTGGTATCTCCTGAAACACGGGAAAAAACACGATGTTTATGTGCATACGACGAATAGAAATCGTCTGATCATTGGAAGGCATGGTTCTGAGGAGGTGCCGGTAGGGACCTGCACGAAACTTCTAAAGCAGATGGGACTCTAAATTAATTGAGACAAACAAATAGTAAAGATATGAGAACTACAGCATTGATAGAAAAGGGGAAGGATGGGCAATACACCATCTATACACCGGATATGCAATCCACCATTATCGGTACTGGTGATACAGTGCCCGAAGCCAAAGCTGATTTTGAGAATACAATGAAAGAAGTTCTGGAAACGTATGAAGAGACAGGGGAAGCAATTCCTGAAGAGTTGAAAAACATCACATTCGAGTACAAATACGACCTCCCGTCATTCCTGAACTGCTACAACTACCTCAACATGACCAAATTAGCCGACAGGGCGGGCGTCAACCCCTCGCTGATGCGCCAGTACAAAAGAGGACAGTATGTTTCGGAGAAGCAGGCTTCGAAGATACAAGAGGCTATCCACAAAATAGGACGGGAATTGTTGGCGGTACGGCTGGTGTAGTTAGCAGTTAGCAGTTAGCAGTTTGAACTTTGAACCTTGAAACTTGAGCCTTGAAACTTGAAACTTGAAACTTGAAACAAAAGAGGGGGAACCACAACGATTCCCCCTTAACTTCTAACTGATAATTACTAACCACAGACTATTTCAGCACGCCGAGTTCCTTGCCGATCTTGGTGAAGGCGGCGATGCACTTGTCGAGGTGCTCGCGCTCGTGGGCGGCGGAAATCTGCACGCGGATACGGGCCTGGTCTTTCGGCACCACAGGATAGTAGAAACCGGTGACGTAGATGCCTTCCTCCTGCAGCTTGGCGGCCATCACCTGTGACAGTTTGGCGTCATACAGCATCACGGCGCAGATGGCGGACTCGGTCGGCTTGATGTCGAAACCGGCGGCTTTCATCTTGGCCACAAAATATTCGGTGTTGCTGTGCAGTTTGTCTTGCAGCTCGTTGGTCTCCGACATGATGTCAACCATCTTGCAGCCGGCAGCGGCCACCATCGGAGGGATGGAGTTGGAGAACAGGTACGGACGGGAGCGTTGACGCAACATATCAATGATTTCCTTCTTACCGGTGGTGAAACCGCCGATAGCACCGCCGAAGGCCTTGCCCAGCGTACCGGTGAGGATTTCGATCTTGCCGCGCAGGTTGTAGCGCTCGGTCACGCCGCGACCGGTGTTGCCCACCACGCCGGCGGAGTGAGATTCGTCAACCATGACCATGGCATCGTATTTCTGTGCCAGTTCGTAAATCTTATCCAGCGGGCAGACGTTGCCGTCCATGCTGAACACGCCGTCGGTGACGATGATGCGGAAACGCTGTGCCTGAGCGGCTTTCAGTTGCTCCTCAAGGTCGGCCATGTCAGCGTTTTTGTAACGGTAGCGGATTGCCTTGCAGAGACGCACGCCGTCGATGATGGAGGCGTGGTTGAGGGCGTCGGAGATGATGGCGTCCTGGTCGGTGAGCAGAGGCTCGAAGACACCACCGTTGGCATCGAAGCAAGCAGCGTAGAGGATGGTGTCCTCTGTGCCGAAGAATTCAGCGATTTTCTTCTCCAGGGCCTTGTGCAGGTCGGAGCAGCCGCAGATGAAACGCACGGAGGCCATGCCGTAGCCGTGGGTGTCGAGGGCTTCTTTGGCGGCAGCGATCAGACGCGCGTCGTTGGCGAGGCCCAGGTAGTTGTTGGCGCAGAAATTCAGCACCTTGCTGCCGTCCTGCAGTGTGATCTCACCGCTTTGCGGAGAAGCGATGATGCGTTCGTTCTTGTACAAGCCGGCTTCCTTGATGTCGGCCAATTCTTTCTGAAGATGTTGTTGGAAATTGGTGTACATTTGTTTGTTTATTTGTTGGATTGTTTGTATATAAGTTTCAAGTTCAAAGTTCAAGGTTCAATCAAAAAAACATTTTCCTTGAGCGGCCCCGACAGGGGCAAGAGCTTGGTAGAGCAGAAGAGAACGAATGAGATAGCAGCTTCATTAAATCGTGGCAAAAGTACATTTTTTTTCTGAAATATGTTCATTTTTGTTTTGAAGTTGTCATTCTGTTATCCTTCGTTGGATGAACATTTTCCTTGTGCAGGCGAAGTACATGACAACCCCGATGACATGGACGGCCACCACGGTCCAGAAGGCGGCGGAGTATCCGAAATACTCGGCGATGACGCCTCCGAGGACGATGCCTAACCCCATGCCCAAGTCCCAGCTGGTCAGCAGGGTGGAGTTGGCGGTGCCGCGCTCGTTGTGGTGTGCGACGGAGATGATCATGTTCTGGAAGGCGGGCCACATGTGTCCGTTTCCGAGTCCCACGAGTATGGCGGTGGCGTAAAAGCAGACGGGATGCGTAGAGATGACGAACACCGTGTATCCGACCGTGGAAATCAGGATGCCGATGCCTGCGTGACGGGTCAACTTGCCTTCCCTCAATGACTTGCCGCCTTGCAGCCGTGACATAATCAGTCCGAGGGAGAGCAGCAGGAAGAAGGTTCCGGACCCGCTGGTGATGCCCATAACCTCTTTGCCGTAAATGGCTAAATAGTTGCTCAGCACGCCGTAGCACAGGGCGAAACAGACCATATTGACGCCTATGAACCAGCCTCTCAGGAGGAAGAAACGGTCAAGGGAAATCTTCTTCTTGTCGGCCACGGGAGCGCGTTGCGGCAGCTTCACCGTTGCGGAGAGTACCACGCTCAATAGAGCGAACAGCAAAGCTACGAGGAAGAGTATGTTGAAGTTTCCGGAAACTTTGTAGAGGGCGATGCCGACGGTGGGCGCGATGGCGGTGGCGATGTTGTTGCTCAGCCCGTAGTAGCCGATGCCCTCGTTGCGGCGCGAGGAGGGCAGCACGTCGATGGCTACGGTGGAGTTGGCCACGGTACATGCCCCGAAAGGACCTCCGTGGAGGGTGCGGACCACTGCGAAAAGAACCAATGTGCCCGCCAGAATATAGAATCCGTAGAACACAAAACTCAGCAACATGAAGAAAATCAGCACCTTCTTACGGTTGAAGGAATCGACGATGTAGCCGCTGAACGGGCGGAACAGCAGTGCGGCCACGGCATAGCCCGACAGCACCAATCCGATAACATCTTTCGTCGCACCGAAATGCTCGCTCAAGTAGATGGGCAGCAACGGCGTGAGGATGTAGAAAGCGAAGAACAACGAAAAATTCGTCGCCATCACCTTGATGTATTCCTTGTTCCAAAGTTTCTCTTTGTCAGACGATTCCATGAGGTTTCCTTTCGGCGGCAAAAGTACAATTTTTTCAGCCGCATTTTTGTTTTTCGTATAGGTGACAATAAATAACTGATTGAAAGCGTTATAACCATAAAAACGAACGGGGGGTGCCGAACCAATCCCAAAAAAATGTATCTTTGCAACTTTATTCAAGAAAAGGAAAATGGAAAATAAGCTTTTAAAATATATTTGTTATTTGTTTTGCTCCGTTGGCGTTTTGCTTTTTGGATCTTGTCAAACCACCAAGAATCAGACACATAACTCCAAAAAATACCATACTCTTCGAACGCGTTATAGTCCGCATTGGAACGCTACCACTTCGCAAAACACCACTTATTATATCAGGAAGAATTCTACCCGAAAGAGTCATAATGGCAAAACCATGAATAATCGAGCCGTAATTGTTGACAGGAGCCATGATGGGAATGCAAGCCATAGTGCTACAAAACGCAAAGTTGGGAATAAAAAGCTTGATCGCAAAATCAACAAGTGCTAAATTATGAACAAAACTCTGATAACCAAATATATAAGTCTGACCATAGTTCTGTTGTTCGGTTCCTTTCGTCTCATGGCGCAGGAGAACCACATCCAGTTCAATGTGGTGAATGACACCGCGCGTATTGACGCGGTCATTGAAGAAGATTCATTAGGCAACCTCATCAATTCGATGTATGACTCCAATCTTGACAATGTGGATCATGGCAACGGATTGCTGTTCACCTATTTCAATTGGATGCCCGGATTCAACTTGTACCAGAACTTCGATATTGTGACCATTCATTACCGGCATCAAGGTTCAGCTCCGCGTGACACCATCGCCTTGACAGGCTATCATCATCCGGCCAATTACCGCATCACCTCCAATTATGGTTACCGACACCGCAGGATGCATCGTGGCGTGGATCTCGGCTATCCTGAGGGAACTCCAGTGGCGGCTGCTTGGGACGGAATCGTGCGCATATCCAAAGGCACGGCCAATACGGGCGGTTACGGTAACCTCGTGGTTATCCGCCATGATAACGGTTTAGAAACGTATTACGGTCACCTCTCTCGCCGGTTGGTGAACCCAGGACAGATGGTGAAAGCCGGCGACATCATCGGCCTTGGTGGTAACACAGGACGCTCCTACGGATCGCACCTCCATTTCGAGGTCCGCTATCTCGGCAACGATATCAATCCTTGCCGACTCATCGATTTCGACAATTTCAAAACCAAATTTGATACTTTGTATATTTCCGGCTACACAGTATCGGTGCCGAACCCTACGCAGCAAGTTGAGCAGCCGGCCAAACCGAAACCCCAGACCTCCGCTCAATACTATAAGGTGCGCAAAGGTGATAACTTGGGCAGAATTGCCGCCAAATACCATACAACGGTTTCGAAAATCAAGAAACTCAACCATTTGCGCAGCGACTTTATCCGCGAGGGCCAACGCCTGCGCGTGCGGTAGCCATGAGCCGTCCGCCTCTTTCCCTGACGCTGTTTTTCTGTACGCTGTTTTTGCTTGCAGAAGCGCAGAACACATATTACGATTTCGGATTTGAGAGACAACAGTCCATCCCTGTTGTTGAAAATGGGCGCACATTGTCATTGCCATGGGCGGGCGGGCTTAACTCGGTTCGTTTCTCTGAAATTGACCTTAATCTTGACGGGGTCACCGATCTCTTGGGCTTTGAGAAGCATGGCAACCGATTGCTCCCGTTTTTACGTGTCGGCAACGATTTTCAATATGCTCCGCAGTATGCTCGCAGTTTCCCTGATTTGCACGACTGGGTGATTCTTTACGATTTCAACCACGACGGGAAAGCGGACATTTTCACTTACGGACTGGCTTCCGTGCGGGTGTTCGAGAACATCTCCGAAGATGCCTTGCGGTTCAGGCTTGTGGCAGATCCCTTGACTGCCTTCTACTACAACGGATATACGAACATCTACGCATCGCCCGATGATTATCTCGTGGTGGATGACATTGATCGGGACGGCCATCTGGATATCTTGAATTTCTGGGTGTTAGGGAAGTATGTGCATCATCTTCGCGACTATGCGGAGGCGGGTGATCCTTTCGATTTCCGCTTGGAGAATGAGTGCTGGGGGCATTTCGAGGAGGCCGCCGACAATAATGTGGTTACGCTTTTCTCTGATTGCAGCGACAAATTCGGGGATGACCACACACGTCATACGGGTTCGTCAATGTTGTTGCATGATTTTGATGGTAACGGATTGCCGGATCTGCTGTTGGGGGATGTGGATTCGCCATACAATATAGTACTATATAACAACGGCGCAGTTGACGATGCGCAGATGACGGTGCAGGACACAGCGTTTCCGGCATCTATGCCGATTTACCTTTATTCAATGCCGTCGGCCTCTTTCGTGACTCTTCCGGGGCGGGATGAACCTTCATTGGTGGTCTCGCCGTCTGATCCGTCGTTGACTAAATCGCAGGATTTGAATAGTGTGTGGGTGTATGACTATAACGCTGATATACAGCAATATATTCTTGTTCAAACGGATTTTTTGCAGAGTGAGATGCTGGAAGTGGGGAGCGGTAGCCATCCGGTGCTGTACGATTTTGACGGTGATGGCCTGTTGGACTTGTTTGTCGGCAACTATGGTCAGTTCGACAGCGCGCAGGTTATCAATGGTTGGCTGACTTCCTTTTTCTCCTCGTCGGTTGCTTATTATCGGAATACGGGAACAACCGATTCGCCTGTGTTTAGCTTGCAGACCCGCGATTTCGGGAATCTCAAATCCTTGGGGTTCCATGCGTTGCATCCTACGTTTGGCGATTTCGATGGGGACGGAGAAGCGGATATGCTTTGCGGTCAGGAGGAAGGGACACTGGTGCTGGTGCCTTATGCCCGCTTGACGACTGGAAATGGTGATATCAATACTCGTTTTGGCGACATTGATGTCGGAGAATACAGCACTCCGCAATGTTTCGACCTTGATGGCGACGGGAGTAAGGACTTGATTGTCGGCAATCGTCGCGGGTTGTTGTCTTATTATCGCAATGTTTCTGACGATATTGCTGGATTTCAAAAGATTACGGATACGTTAGGCGGTGTGGATATGCGAGATTTTACGCAGTCTTATTTTGGCTACAGTGTTCCCTGTTTTTATCGTGACGCACAATATGGAACGGTCTTGTTTTGTGCGGGTGAGCTTGGCGAAGTAGCTTATTACAAGCAGATTGACGGCAATTTGGACGGTGTTTTCGAGAAGACAGAAGCAAATCTTGCCGAGACAATCGGTGGGAAAGCGTGCAGTTTTCGTGAGGGTAGGCGAGTGGCTGCCACAGTGGCTGATCTTGACGGAGACGGTCGGCCGGATATGGTTCTCGGCAACTATGCCGGCGGCGCGGCCTATTTCGAAGGTGCGCCCCCTCCCGCGCATTCATCTGTTGCGCAGCACGAATGCGTGCCGTTGCGCGTATATCCGAACCCTGCCAACCATATTCTCTATCTCGAAAGTGACCAACCGTTGGGATCAGTTGCTATTTACGATTTATACGGACGAATAATTCTTGTTGTCAGTAATATTGAGGATAATAGTGCCGTTATTAATACTTCGTGTTTGCCAACTGGAGTGTATTTTGTACGTACAGCCAATCATGCTGTCTCGAAATTCTTAAAAGCCAAAAACTAATGAACCAGCCAATAGACAAAGTCGTTGTCATCAGTCTGACTTTTGTACGGATGCTCTGAAATTCTCAATTCTCAATTATCAATTAAAATTGTATCTTTGCCGATTCAAACAAAGAGTAATATGCTTCATATCAACAGTCCAGAAGAGACCATTTCGGCCAGCCCCGAAAAAGTGTACCAAGTGCTGACCCGTTTTTTTGAACGCCCGGTGGAGGACATCCCCGGTCTGTCGAATTGGGAGTCGTTCGCCGACGGCTGCCGCTTCACTGTGTACGACCACATCACCTGCCGGCTCACCCTTAGGGAACAGCAGCCCAACTCCCATGTGGCGTACCATGCGGAGGTGGAGACACCGCATATTACGGCGACGGCTGGCTTCGACATCGTTCCGAAAGGTGCGGAAAGCATCTTGCAGGCGAAAATGGATGCGGACGTGCCCTTTCTCCTGCAAGGGATGATAAAAGGGGTAGTCAACCAGTTCATGGGCACGGCCATGCAGTATTTGAAAAAAGCCATCGAGAACAGCTGATATGGAATACACGATCCGCACCGACAAGTTAGTCAAGAAATACAAGAACCGCACGGTGGTTAACGAGGTCTCCATCAATTTCACGCAAGGCGAGATTGTGGGATTGCTCGGTCCGAACGGCGCCGGCAAGACCACCTCGTTCTACATGATTGTGGGACTGATTAAGCCTTATTCTGGCCGTATCTTTTTGAATGATCAAGATATATCGGAAGAGCCGATGTACAAGCGCGCACAGATGGGTATCGCCTATTTGCCTCAAGAGGCTTCGGTTTTCCGGCATTTGACTGTGGAGGATAACATCCGCGCCATTTTGGAGTTCAGCGGTAAGAGCCGGGAGGAGCAGAAAGAGAAGTTGGAGAGTCTGATTTCAGAGTTCAACATCGAGAAGGTGCGCCACAATAAGGGCAACAACCTCTCTGGAGGTGAGCGTCGCCGTGTGGAAATTGCCCGCTGCCTCGCTTCCGATCCCAAGTTCATCCTCCTTGACGAGCCTTTCGCCGGTGTTGACCCTATTGCGGTGGAGGATATTCAAGGGATTGTTAAAAAGCTGAAGGATAAGAATATAGGTATTGTTATCACAGACCATAACGTCCATGAAACCCTCTCTATCACGGACCGCGCCTACCTTCTGTTCGAGGGCAGCGTCCTCAAGGCCGGCACCGCCGAGGAACTCGCCGCCGACCCCCTCGTGAAGAAGGTGTATTTGGGAACGAATTTCGAGTTGAGAAGGTGAACAATGTACAATGTAGAATTTACAATGTACAAGTGATAATCGTAATGCTCATCTATATTTAAATCAGCAAGTGAATTTCTGAAAAGGATACAAAAAAATTAATATTCGAAAATCCCCAATGTAAATTGTACATTTTACATTGTACATTAAAAATGTTTCGAAATGAAAAACACAACTAAATTAGTTATCACGATAGCGCTTTCGATGCTTGCATTAACGGGTACGGCTCAAGTGAAGCAGGTTTTCCGGGTTGTTGATTTTGACACGAAACAGCCCGTGGCTGGCGCGACGACGACGTTGTTCGGGCAGCCGCTCACGACCAACGCGCAAGGTGTTGCGGTGGCCAGTCTCCCCGCAGAAAAAAAAGGCTCCTTTTTGCCGTTGGAGCAATGGGAGAAGGAGGGCTGTATCTATGTCGGGCGCGCTCCTGAATCCCTTTCCGAATTTTTCCAGACCAAGGACACCTTACAGTTCTACATGACTGGAAAACAGCAGTATCGTAAGGAGACTCTAAACGTTTTCAAGCAGCTATACCGTCACTTTTATTCTAAGGACTTGATGCCCACGGCGCAGGAATTCCGGGATTCCATTAAAATGGGGGCGCAGTCAGTGTCTGCAACAGCTAACGCGTTGGTGGAATCGACTTTCCGCATCGTTGATGTTGTCAAAACCTGTGCTTCCGATGCATCGGATCTTCAGAAATATGGGGCTTATGCGTATGACAAACCACAATTCGCCGAGGCACTGGCGCTTGCGCGTAACGGCGATGTCAACGGGGCCGTCGCCATGGCAAAGTGCCATGTCCGTTTGGATGACAACAGTCGCGAAAACCTTGAATGGATAGATTTCTACCGTTTTCTCCGGAATTTGGAGTCAAGCGACGAAGACGAGGACACGATCAACAAGTATTCGGAAATCCTCTATCGGAACCACTACGAGCCCTATTCGGTTGTGGATTATATCAACGATTTGTGCCGGAACTCCCAATTTGACAAGGCCAACGAAATCGCCCGTGTGGAGCAGCCGAACAACCGCCATCCCCGATATGCGATGTCGTTTGGTCCATATTTTGTACAATATATTGTAAATACCGACAAAGCAAAGCTCAAAGCCTCCGCCGAGCAACAACTGGAAAAAGTCAGCAAACTGTATGAGCAATATCCCTGTTCCCAGACTTTGGGCGACTTGTTTTGGACGCAGAAGAATCTCTATTACGCCTACGCCTTTCTGGATGATAGCGTGTCGGCCACCCGCACCATCGACAGTGCACTTGCTTCTGTGCAGAAGTTCCTGTCCTTATATCCTGTAGATGATTACGAAAAAAATCAGAAGCGCATTGCGTATTACCGGAATATATTGGATGTTTTAGATTATAATATGTCCTATATTCCTGATTCAACGGTTTATATGCTCTATGACGGCATCTATAACGCCTCAATGGAGAATTACCAGGCTGATACTGCTAACTTGTTGTTGCAGCTGCAATTGGCGGAGAATGCCGTGCTATGGCTCCGGTATGTGCCGGATGTGGAAGGGCGCGCTGCAAAACAGAAGGAGATTCTGCAACAGCTTGCCGTTTTGGAGTTCAAGCTCTCAGACGCATTCCCGGAGTTCTATGCCATTCAGAATGTGCAAGTGTCTTCACAACTTGTGGGCACCTGTTTGGTCACCTCCTCCGGCAACGAAGAGTTGCGCAAGGCTTTTCGCATGTATGAGCAGAGTTATGATGCGGTGAACGCTCACTTCCCGAACGCTTTCAACGAGATTTACCTGAACTACAATGCCACGTTGGAAGTCTTCCTGACCGCGTATCAACAGTTCGCGCTATCTTCTGAATTGTCTGCGTTCACAGACCGTCTGTTGAGCATAGAGGCGAAGAATGATCCGCAGACGATATGGACGAAAAAGGCCGAGTTTGCCAATCAAATAGCGGAGACGCTCTACAAAAACGAGATGTACGACGAGGCGGTCGCGTATTACCTGCAATCCAACGAACTCTGTGAGAAGGCTCTTCCGCAGGATGAACAGTTGTGGATTCCCTATCTTAACAATTATTTGCAAATGGGCGACGCGCACCTTAACCTGAACCAGTATGACAGGGCGATGATGACCTATCAGAAGATTTTGGATTTTGAGCCGAAGATTCCCGCTTCTCTTATGCCGAAATACACGACGATGAAGGGCAGTTCCCATTATTATGTCGGGGATGTGTATAAAGATATGGGCGAGATGGCGCGGGCGGAAAAGGAGTACAAAACGGCGGAAAAGTATTTCAAAAAAGCCATTTCTCTCGGAGATGAGGATGCGTATGCCTTGTTGGGCGAGATGTACTGGGGCAAAGCGGTGCTGGCAGCGCAGAATAAGGATGTCAAAAAATGCCGCCATTTAGTGGAGCAGTCGGTGGCTTACTACGAGAATGTCTCGATGGAACGGCCGTACCAGACGTACGAGCGGGCGAAGACCGTCATGGCCGATTTCTATAAGGAGTCGCATGATGAGCAGAACTACTATCGGACGGTGGCGGATCTGACCAGTTTTTACCGGATATTCGTGGATTATGACGAGGAATATCCCTTCAAGCTGATTCAAAATGCCGAAACGATGCTGAACGGCGGGCAGGTCGGCAAGGAAGAGGCTCTCCAATATTCACAGGATCTCCTTGATGGTTTGGGGTATCTCGAAGAACAGGGGCACGACGTGAAACTGGCCTATCTGCGCGGTGTGTATAACATGGCTCACGTCTATTCTGCCAACGACTCCGTGCCGTTGGCTATTGACTTGTATAGGAAATGCATCCAAGCTAGCGAAGTGCTTTATGCGGATACAGCCCCGGTGACCCACAAAGGGAATCTGACGGAAATCTATTCCAGACTGGCCGACTGTTATGAGCAGATGGCCGAAGACATCGACACCGCCCATTCGGAACTGTGGTATTACCGTACCATTGACACCCGCGACACGCTTATCAATCTGGTGAAGGGACTTAATAACGACGGCGATGTGAACCTGACCTATCGCACCGCAATCCTATATCGCGAAAACGGTGTCGTATTCTATCGTTTGGATATGATTCCTTCCGCGCAGGATTATTTGGACAAATCGAACGAGCTGCTGCAAATGCTCTACAACAGCGAGTATAATGCGGAAGTGGAAGGGGATATTATCCAGAATTATTTCTATAAAGGCATCATTTATAAGGATGCGGACAATACAGAGAAAGAGTTGTTCAATCTCCGCAAAGCGGTGGAATACGGTCGGAAGGCTGATCTTTCCAAGCAGGTTCCGACATACTATATCACCGCTATTTCCATGTTGTTGGAAGAACTTGAAAAAGACAAAGATACGAACGCCGCCGAGATTGCCAAACTCACGAAAGAGTTCAAGGAAATCAAGCAACAGTCGAAAAAACAGAGGTAGTTTGCTTTTGGCTTAGATATAACTATGACTATAACTATGGCGGATGCTCTTAACCGCAAATCGTAAATCGTAAATCGCAATGAACACCTATACCCATATTTACACTGTCACGTGTCAGGACATGAACAAGGACTATCGGTTGAGTCCGGCGGCGGTGCTGCTATATTTTCAGGAGAGTTTCGCCCGTTACATGGGCTGTCTGCATTTGGCCGCATTCGATATGGTCAAGGAGCGGAAGATGTGGATTATCACGGAGATGGGGGCGGAGATGCTGCCCGTCGATACGTTCTGGGGCGATGACATCGAAGTGACCATCTGGGTCAGTGAGATCACGCCGCTGCGGGTCTATGCCGACTACCGTGTGACGAATGCGGACACGGGCGTGCTGATTGCAAAGGGCACCAGCTGTTGGAACCTGATGAACGCCGACACCCGCAAGTTGGAGTCCACTGATTACGTGGCCCCGAAAATCACGGTCCTGCCTGAAATGATGACGGAAAGTCATAAGAAGGTGCGGTTCCCCAAGGAAGGTGAGGCACTTAAGCAGGTGAAGCACACGGTGAACCAGCTCGACCTCGACTTTAACGGGCACGTTAACAACCGCAGCTACATCAGCATCGCCATGCTCACTGTGCCCGACGAGTTTCTGACCACCCATCGCACGAACCGCTTCGTCATCCATTGGCTGCACGAGACGTACCTCGGCGAGACGTTGACCTGTACACTGCGTCAGGTCGCGGAGAACACCTACGTGCATCTGGTTACAAGGGCGGACGGCGACATTGCTGCGGAGATTTTCTCCGTGTGGGAGCCGTTGGCCTCGAAAGTTGATGTGTCGGATGTGGCGAAGAGGCGATGAATGGGCGATGATGAGATGATGAGATGATTAGATGATTAGATGATCAGATGATTGGCGAGAACCTTTACATAGTTATTTTCGACCGCCACGTAATTATCGATTAAAAGCATGGATACATTCGGCAGATACTACCGTCTAACGGACTGGGGCGACACTCATGGTGAGGCACTGGAGGGGCAGATAGAAGGCTGTCCGGCGGGTTTGCGTGTGGATATGGATTTCGTTACCGCCGAGCTGATCCGGCGTGCTCCGAGCCGGGACGCGCTTTCCACGAAGAGACTGGAAACCGACTGTGTGGAGTTCCTCTCCGGCATTGAAAACGACGTGACCACTGGCGAATCCATCCGTTTTCGCATCCCCAATGTGGATGTGAAGGTCTCGGAGGCCAACCGTCATGTGCTAAAGCCCTCGCACGCATCCTACACCTACATGCGCAAGTACGGGGTTACCGACAACGAACAGTGCGGACGGGCGTCGGCGCGGCAGACCGTGTGCCGGGTGGTGGCGGGTGCTATCGCCAAGCTGTGGCTGCAGGGTAGGGGAGTGCAAATTTCCTCAAAAGTGCTTAGCATCGCGACTCCCGCGCAAGAGGGCGACTCCGTGGGGGCACTTGTGGAGGGCCGCATACAGGGTCTTCCCGCGGGATTGGGGGAACCTGTCTATGACAAATTCTCCGCCCGGCTGGCATACGCGATGATGTCCATCAATGCGGCGAAGGGCTTTGAATACGGATTGGGTTTCCGGGCGGCGGAGATGTCCGGCAGCGAATACCATGACGTGCAGAACCCCGATTTCTCGTTCCGCACCAACCACGACGGCGGCATCCAGGGGGGCATCACCAACGGCGAAGATGTTTACTTCCGCGTCGCGTTCAAGCCAATCCCGTCGGTGCGCTACGACCGCGAAACGGTTGACTTCGATGGAAATCCGGTTGTGATGAAAGGCTCCGACCGCAACGACCTCTGTGTCGCGCCGCGAGTGCTTCCCGTGGTGGAGGCCATGGCCGCGATGGTGGCGATGGACTTTTTAATTATGAATTATGAATTATGAATTATTACTTCCCGATGCAGAACTTCCCGAAGATGTTGTTCAAGATGTCATCGGAGGAGATGGTGCCGGTGAGTTCGCCAAGGTCGTGCAGGGCCATGCGCACGTCTTCAGCCACTAAATCGGTCGGGAATTGTTGCTTCAGACCGTTTTCAGTTCGTTCGATGGAGATGAGGATGCTGTTCAGCAAAGCTTGGTGCCGTTCGCAGGTCAGCAGGGTGATGTCCTGGATGTGGTTCTCTTTCACGAATGAATCAATCTCGTTAAGCACTGACTCCAGATTTTCTCCTTTCTTTGCGGAAATGTAAATTGCGTTTTCAATGTGGTTGGATGAATCTGAAACCAAATCAGCTTTGTTTCCGATTAGAATGATTTTTTTGTCATCCGATTCGATTGAATCCGTTATTTTGGATAATTCTGATTCGATTTCTTGACTGCTTTTGCGTGCGTCTGTGATCCACAGGATGATGGCTGCTTTGCGAATTGTGTCGTAGGCGCGTTCGATGCCAATACGTTCGATGGTGTCGCCGGATTCACGGATGCCGGCGGTGTCGATGAATCTGAACAGTGTCCCGTTAAGGGTGAAAGTGTCCTCAATGGTGTCACGGGTGGTGCCGGGAATGTCGGACACGATGGCCCTTTCCCGTTGAAGTATTGCGTTCAGAAGGGTCGATTTTCCCACGTTCGGTTCGCCAACGATAGCCACGGGGATGCCGTTTTTCAGCATGGTGCCCCATTTGTAGCTTTGTAGCAGACTGTTCACTTCCGTTTTAATGTGTCCGAGCAGGTTGAGGAGGGAGGTGCGGTCGGCGAATTCCACTTCCTCTTCGCTGAAGTCGAGTTCCAGCTCTAACAAGGAAGCCATTTGCAGCAGCTCTTCGCGCAAGACAGCCATCTTGCCGGACAGTTCGCCCTGCAACTGCCTCATGGCGGCGTGGTGCGCGGTCTCCGACTGTGCCTCGATAAGGTCGGCGATGGCCTCCGCCTGCGGCAGATCCAATTTCCCGTTCATGAACGCACGCTGCGTAAACTCGCCAGGTGCGGCCATCCGACAGCCGTTTTTGACTAATAACTCAATGATTTTCTGTTGGATATAGACGGATCCGTGACAGCTGATTTCCACTACATCCTCGCCCGTGAAAGAGTGAGGTGTGGTGAACTTTGTCACCACAACTTGATCGATAAGTTCTTGTTTTTCGTTGGAAAAATCGTATAAAGATGCAAATTTTGCATAATTCGGTTCCAATTCAGCGAAGTTAGATTTCGCCGAAAAGAGCTTTCCGGCAATCCCGAACGCTTCCGGTCCTGAGATTCTGATCATCGCCGTGGCCCCCAGTCCAGCGGGTGTCGCTATGGCACAGATGGTGGTCATTCAATTATGAATTATGAATTATGAATTATGAATTAAAAAGCCGGGCATTATAACAGCGAAATGTCCCCCTTCCCCTCACGCACAATTTCAATCCCGCCGCCGGTGCAATCCACAACAGTGGATGGCGTGTTGTCGCCGTAACCGCCGTCGATGACGATATCGACCAAGTCGCCGTAGCGTTCGTAGATGAGTTCGGGATCGGTGGTGTATTCGATCACCTCGTCGTCGTCCTTCACGGAGGTGGAGAGGATGGGATGGCCGAGTTGCCGTACGATTTCGCGGATGATGTTGTTGTCAGGAATGCGGATGCCGATGGTCTTCTTGTGGCTCTGCAGCAGCTTCGGCACGCTGTTGTTAGCTTCAAGAATGAAGGTGAACGCTCCTGGGAGTACCCGCTTCATCGTCTTGAACACGCTGTTGTCCAGCGGTTTGGTGTAGTCCGAAAGGTTGCTCATGTCATGACAGATGAACGTCAGCGCGTCTTTCTTCTTTTTCTCGCCAAGGATGGAGATGATTCGCTCAATGCTCTTTTGCTTGAAGATGTCGCAGCCGATGCCGTAAATCGTGTCGGTCGGGTAAATGACGATGCCGCCGTCTTGCAAACACTCCACCACGGTGTTCACGGCTTTCGGGTTCGGGTTTTCAGGGTATATCTTTAATAACATAATCCAACAATTATATAATATTGTAAAAAACTAATTCTGATGGACGTGTGCGATACGTCCCGACAAACCAACTGCTAACTACTAACTTCTAACTGCTAATTAAAAAAAGAAGGGTAAGCGACTTATATCGCATCGCTACAACCTTAATGCCCTTGCTACATTCCTGTCCTGGGGGAGTTATAAGGG
>JAEEGK010011414.1_pt1 | contig 20300 bp, 14 predicted proteins | sample 8958771 | NCBI WGS metagenome assembly JAEEGK01 (sample SAMN16246547, study PRJNA631951) | gut metagenome | biome: gut microbiome; feature: rumen; material: SC-attached | host: Bos | place: Iran: Karaj | collected 2018-10
TATGTTGGGGGATGTCGGAACCCAGGGAAGGCCTGTGTCAGGGAATGTCATATCGCGCTCCCATCCTTCCATCGGCACGACTGTCAGTTTGCACTTTTTGGCTGTCTCCCTGCCGTTCTGTCCGCGGACCATCCCTTCTTCGTTCAGCATATAGGCCAGCTCGCCGACGGTCAGGCCGTAGACGTAAGGGATTTCGTACATGCTCACGAAAGAAAAATAGCCTGGTTCGACGAAGCTTCCCTCTACCTTGCGGCCTCCGAGCGGGTTGGGCCTGTCAAGCACGATAACCTCTATGCCGAGGTCCGCGCAAGCCTGCATCACCAGCCCGAGGGTGCTGATGAAAGTGTAAGAGCGGCAGCCGTTGTCCTGAATGTCATAGACCACGGCATCCAGCCCCTTGAGCATATTGGCAGTGGGCTTGCGGGTGCTTCCGTAAAGAGAATAGATGGGCAGTCCTGTCTTTTTGTCGGTGCTCTGAGCCACATAGCCACCGGCCTGGATGTCGCCGCGGACTCCGTGCTCAGGGCCGAAGAGGGCCACCAGCTTCACGTCGGGGGCAGAAAACAGGATGTCGACCGTACTGTTGAGGTTGCGGTCCACACCGGTCGGGTTTGTGACAAGTCCGACACGCTTTCCCTGCAGTACAGAGAAATTGTTATCCACCAGTACTTCGAGGCCTGTCTTGACAGTGGCCGATGCGTTCAGCACTGCTGCCAGGAATATCATTATGGATAGAAGTCTCTTCATCTCATCAGTCTTTTTTCTGCCCGAACTCAGCAGGAAGCTTTTCCCTCACAAGGAACGACGCCACTATTCCGGGGATTGTGCAGATGCATACCCAGACAAAGAACAGAGGATATCCTACGCTGTCGGCTATCCATCCTGCCACCATTCCGGGCAGCATCATTCCAAGGGCCATGAACCCGGTGCCGATGGCGTAGTGCGCTGTCTTGTGCTCTCCCTTTGCTATGTATATCAGGAACATCGTGTAGGCAGTAAATCCAAAACCGTACCCGAATTGTTCAAGGAATACGAATGATGATATAAGCGCCACGCTCCGTGTGCCCAGGAGCGACATTATAACATATACAAGGTCGGGCAGGTTGATGGCCAGGGCCATCGGAATGAGCCATTTGCGGAAACCGCCACGGCTGATGACCATTCCGCTGAGCATTCCTCCCAGCAGCAGCGCAATGACTCCGAGGGTGCCGTATATTCCACCAACTGTGGCAGTCGCCAGTTCGAGGCCTCCGGCCTGTGTGCTGTCGAGCATAAAGGGCTGGGCAATCTTCACCAGCTGGCTCTCTCCCAGACGGTAGGTCAGCAGGAAGAAGAAGATCAGCCCCATATTGTCTTTCTTGAAGAAAGTGACGAAAGTCGTGACGAACTCTTTCCAGATGGTTTTTGCAGATATGTCGCTGCGGGGAGCGTCGCTCTCGGGCTTCGGCAGCATAAAGCGGTGCCAGAGCATAAGGGCGATGAATATGGCGGCTAGGAGATAGAAACTCAGGCTCCAGGAAAGCGCGATGTTGCCGTTCGCTTTCGGAAAGAGCTTTCCCTGCTCGATCCATCCGGCGAACATCACCAGCAGGCCCTGGCCGAAAACCATTGCGATACGGTAGAAGATATTGCGGATTCCGGCGAAGAAGCTCTGTCCGCCTTCGTCGAGGCCGTGCATATAGAAGCCGTCGGCAGCTATGTCGTGAGTGGCCGAAGCAAATGCCAGCAGCCAGAAGAACGCCAGCGTTATCTGCACGTAATGGTCGGCGGGAATGAAGAATGCAACTCCGGCGAAAGCCGCGGCCATCAGGGTCTGCATCGCGTTGATCCACCAGCGCTTGGTCTTGATGAGGTCGACGAAGGGGCTCCACAGGGGCTTGATGACCCAGGGCAGATAGAGCCACGAAGTATAGAGCGCTATCTCAGTGTTGGACAGCCCGAGTTTCTTGTACATCACCACGGCAACCGTCATCACGGCGACGTAGGGAAGTCCCTCTGCGAAGTAGAGGGTGGGGATCCATTTCCAGCCTTTCGAGAGTTTCATTTCCGATTGAGCAAATCGGCTTACAAGGTAGTAAAAAAATCGCTACACCACAACCTCCATCAGCTCATCCCAGCGGGTGGTGTACCGTTTGGAAACGCGGGTGCGGGTAGAGAACTGGTCCATCTCTCCGTTGGAGGCTATCCTCACGGTGGAATTCCCGTTTACTGCGTTTATGCTGTCGATGACTTTCATCAGGCGGTCCTGCTTCTCGTGGTCTATGGTGTCGAAGAACACCCCCTGCACCTTGTCGCTGTCCACGAGGTCGGTCACCATCACTCCGGCTCTCTTGTAGCCGAAACCTTTCTTGTATATGACCTTCAATGCGGCGGCGGCAGCCTCCGACATTTCTATCGTACTGTTGGTGGCCACCTCGAAACCTGTAGTCCGTATGCTGTAGTCCTGGGGATGTTCGTCCCGGTGCCTGTTGGTGAGTATGAAGACGTGCAGCACGGAGGCTTTCAGATGCTGCCTGCGCAGTTTCTCGGCGACTTTTCCGGTGAAGGTGGCAATTGCAGCATCGAGCTGGCTGAGGTCATATACGTCGTGGGCGAATGAGCGGGATACGCACAGTGTCTGCCTTTCCTGAGGCACGTCGTCAAATCCGATACAAGGCTCTCCGTGCAGCTCCAGCCACGTCTTGACTCCCGTTACGCTCATCATCCGGCTGACTTCGGCCCTTGGAAGTGAACAGAAATCCCAGGCTGTGGACACGCCCAACTGCTCCAGTCTCCTGCGGTATTTGCGGCCGATGCCCCAGACATCTCCGACGGGGAACTTGCGGAGCACCTTTTCAATGTCCTGAGGACGGTGCATCAGACAGCAGCCTTTAAGTTTAGGGTATTGCTTGCATAACTTGCTGGCAATCTTGGCCAGCGTCTTGGTGGGCGCGATGCCGATGCTGACTGGAATGCCGGTGCCCCTCCTGATTCTAGCAGAAAGATCTCTGCCCTTCTGCTGCAGGCCGTCCAGCGGCAGACCTTCGAGATTGAGAAACGCTTCGTCGATGGAGTACACTTCAATGGAAGGAACCGCCTCCTTCAGTATGGATATCACCCGGTTGCTCATATCTCCGTAGAGCTGGTAGTTCGACGAGAAGACGGCGACGCCGTTTTTTTCTATGACGTCCCTGGCCTGGAACAGGGGAGTGCCCATCTTAATTCCCAGCGCCTTTGCCTCGTTGCTGCGCGCGATGATGCATCCGTCGTTGTTGGAAAGCACGACGACCGGCTTCCCGTCCAGGTCCGGACGGAAAACTCTCTCGCAGCTTGCGAAGAAATTGTTGCAGTCGCAAAGGCCGACCATAGGCTGGGAAATCGCTACATTTTCTTGATCAGATACTTGACTACGCCCCAGATGGCGAACTGATTGTTTTCGTCGACCCGGATGGGCTGGAATTTCTTATTGGCCGGCATCAGCAGGGCGTATTCTCCCATACTTTTGTATTTCTTGAGAGTGAACTCACCGTCGATGAAACATACGGCCAGGCATCCGTCGTACGGCTCCGCACTTTTGTCGATGATCAGCAGGTCTCCGTCATCCACCCCGTCTTCAATCATTGAAAGTCCCCTGACCCTTGCGAAGAACGTAGAGGCTGGGTTGTGGACCAGAACCTTGTTGAGGTCGAGAGCTACGTCCATGAAATCCTCGGCAGGCGAGGGGAAGCCGGCGTTTATCAGCGCAATCTTGTCTTCTTCCATTTACGATTCTTAATTTTTACAAAGGTATAAATTTCTATTTGTTAAATAATTGCTTACATTTGCGCCCATTCTAAAGAAGTATTATAAAAATTATCACTGACCTGTTATGACAACTAAACGAGTTTATTTGTTCGGTGGCAAGAAAGCCGAAGGCAACGGCTCAATGCGGAATTTGTTGGGTGGCAAGGGTGCCAACCTTGCTGAGATGTGTACACTTGGAATGCCTGTTCCCGCAGGTTTCACCATTACTACCGAGTGCTGCACCGAGTATTTCAATCTGGGTGGTCAGTTCCCCGCAGGGCTTGAGGCCGACGTGAAGGCAGCCCTTGCAGCCACTGAAAAAACTATGGGCAAGAAGTTCGGAGACGTTAAGGATCCTCTGCTCGTATCTTGCCGTTCCGGCGCCAGAAGTTCAATGCCGGGTATGATGGACACCGTCCTCAACATCGGCTTGTGCACCGCCACAATCCCCGGTCTTATTGCCAAGACCAAGAATCCGAGGTTCGTTTACGACGCTTACCGTCGTCTGATTATGATGTATTCAGACGTCGTTATGGAGAAAGCCGAAGGCATTGAGCCTGCAGACGGACAAGGAATACGTGAACAACTTGAAAATATGCTGGCCGACCTTAAGGCCAAGAAAGGATACAAGAGCGATACCGACCTCAAGGAGAAGGATCTCATCGATCTTTGCGAGGAATTCAAGAAGAAGATCAAAGAAGTTCTTCACGTTGAATTCCCTGACAATGCACACGATCAGCTCTGGGGTGGAATCGGAGCCGTTTTCAAATCTTGGAACGGTAAGCGCGCCGTTGCATACCGCCGCATCGAGGGTATTCCCGACAGCTGGGGTACTGCAGTGAACGTGCAGTCAATGGTGTTTGGAAATATGGGTGACACCTCTGCTACCGGCGTGGCGTTCTCACGCAACCCGGCAACCGGAGACAACAATTTCTATGGTGAGTGGCTCATCAACGCACAGGGCGAAGACGTGGTTGCAGGTATCCGCACCCCCAACCCTCTGAACGAGGCTACCAAGAATGCCCACAACAAGCACTTGAAGTCTTTGGAAGTTGCTATGCCTGATGTCTACAAGGAACTTGACGACATCCGTCAGAGGCTTGAGAACCACTTCAAGGATATGCAGGACATCGAGTTCACCATTCAGGAAGGCAAGCTCTGGATGCTCCAGTGCCGTGTCGGCAAACGCACAGGTCTGGCTGCCCTGAATATGGCTATGGATATGATCGAGGAAGGACTCATCAACGACAAGACTGCCGTTCTGCGTGTCAGCCCGAGTCAGCTTGAAGAGTTGCTTCACCCGATTCTGAATCCCAACTCAGAAAAGAATGCTGCAGTGATCGCTCACGGTCTTCCCGCAGGTCCCGGCGGCGCTGTAGGCAAGATAGTGTTCACTCCGGCTGAAGCTGTTGCAGCTGCTGCCCGCAAGGAAGACGTCATTCTCGTCCGTGAAGATACGTCTCCTGAGGATGTGGAAGGTATGAGGGTAGCCGTAGGTCTGCTTACCGCCCGCGGAGGTATGACTTCACACGCCGCTCTGGTTGCCCGTGGATGGGGCAAGTGCTGCATCGTAGGATGCGAAGCCATCACCTTCACCACCGGAGCCAAAGGCGAGAAGATACTGAACATCGCAGGCAAGCAGTATCACGAAGGCGACATATTCTCGCTCAACGGTACAAAGGGTCTTGTATATGATTCTGCAGTCAGCACCATCGATGCTACTGAGAACGTACGTTATATGAAATTCATGCAGATCGTCGACAAATACCGTCGTCTCAGCGTGCGTACCAACGCCGACAATCCTGAGGATGCCCAGAAGGCCATCGAATTCGGTGCCGAGGGTATCGGTCTGTTCCGTATCGAGCATATGTTCTACGGCAAGAACTCTGAAGAACCTCTTGCCAAACTCCGCAAGGTAATCTTCACCGCTACTGAAAAAGAACGCGCTGCTGCTGTGAACGAGCTTGAACCTTACGTAAAGGCAGCTGCCAAGAACACGATGCGCGTGATGAGCGCCAAGTCAGTTACCTTCCGTCTGCTCGATCCCCCGTTGCACGAGTTCGTGCCTCAGACCCGCAACAAACAGGAAGAATTGGCCAAGGAGCTTGGCGTTTCCGTAGCCGAGATCAAGAAACGCGGCAAAGCCCTCCACGAGATCAACCCTATGATGGGACACCGCGGTGTGCGTCTGGGCATCACCTTCCCGACTCTGAACGAAATGCAGTTCAAGGCTATTTTCGAAGCCGCTGCAGAACTGATTCTCGAAGGTTTCGATCCTCATCCTGAGATCATGATCCCCGTTACCATTTCAGTAAACGAGCTGAACTTCGAGAAACGCATCTGTGAAAGGGTACACAAGGAAGTTGAAGAGAAGTTCGATATGGACATCCCGTATATGTTCGGTACTATGATCGAGATTCCGCGTGCCGCTCTGCTCGCCGACCGTATGGCCCGCACCGCACAGTTCTTCTCATTCGGTACCAACGACCTTACCCAGATGACATACGGCTTCAGCCGCGACGACATCGGTTCTTTCATGAATGATTATCTTGACAACAAGATTCTCCCGTTCGATCCGTTCCAGAGCATCGACCAGGAGTCTGTCGGCCGTCTTATCAAGATGGGTATCGACGGTGGACGTTCAACCCGCAAGAACCTCAAGGTCGGTATCTGCGGTGAGCACGGTGGTGATGCCGCTTCAGTGGAATTCTGCCACAAGATCGGTATGAACTACGTGTCTTGCTCTCCTTTCAGGGTGCCCATCGCACGCCTCGCAGCTGCACAGGCCGCCATCAAGGAAGAACTCGAGAAGAAATAAGAGATTCTGATCTGATCAGATAGAAAGGCTGTCCTCCTGTACGATTTCCGCGCCGCGGTAATAGTACAGGAGGATATCTTTATATAGATACCCCAGATGCCCCATCACGGCAGCGCCGATTTGGCACATTCCTACGCCGTGTCCCCATCCTTTTCCGTGGAGGATGAATCCTTCAGAGGTTTTCTCCACTTCGAACGCCGAACTGTAGAGGTGGCTGCGGGAAAGTGTGCGGCGTATCTCCAGCTCCTTGCCTATGATGCGGGATTTGCGGCTGCCGACAATCTTGAGTTTCTTTATCCTGCCAGAAGGTCCTCTCTCGATGGGACGCAGGTCCACGACCTTGCCGTAGTTCAATCCTGTACGCTCTCTGACTATGTTTGACAGTTCGGCGAATGTGTAACGGACTTCCCATCTGTAGAAATCTTTGGTTTCCTGGTCGAAATTGGGAAGTACGTTGGCAAGGATGGATGCATCTTCGGTGTCGCAGAACTTGTCCTTGAATGACCGCAGGTAGGGCACGTCCGTGTCTTCCCAGCAGGTTGAGAAGATTTCCGTCTTGCCTCCGCAGCACTTGCTGAAACGGGCGTCACAGACCTGGCCGTCATATGCGAGCACTTCACCCCAGGTGGCTTCGATGGCTTCGCGGGCAGTTTTTGTGCTGACCTTGGTGATGCCCTGATAGCGCTGGCAGTGGTCGTCGGCACAGACGTCGAAGAATTTGTGGTCTTCGTGGTCCTGCCAGGTGATAAGTTCCTTGGGAGTGTCTTTCTTGCCTTCGCCTGTGGCTCGTTTGGTGCCGCAGATCTGGGCGAGCAGCCAGGAGCGTGAAATCACGGCGTGAGCCTTGAGGAACTCCAGCGGAGCCTCCGCGCTCATTTCCGAGGATATGACGCAGGTGAGGTAATCTTCTATGCCGATGTCGTTTATGACTATTATTCCTTCCGGCTTTGCAAGCAGTATCAGATTGCCCTTGAAACTCTGGTTTTCCCTGCGTTCCCAATGGAAATCGACTCCGATGGTGACGTCTTTCAGGGTGAAGAAGGAGTCTTCGTCTTTTGCTTCGAACCTTAATGATTCAGAGCAGCGGCCTTCGCATTCAACCTTGCCGTCCTTAAGAATTGCGGCCATCTGTCCGGAGACCGAATTGCCGTCGCAGCAATAGTTTCCGTTCAGGGTGAATTCCACCCTGTCGGCTGTGAGTATGCCCACTGAAATGTGACGTTGCGGCTTGTTCATCGTCTGTTGGCTGCTATCCTTGCTGCAAGTTCCCAGCTGCGGATACGGTCCTTGTATGTGTTGTTCAGGTTGACTTTCTCTATGTCAAGGTCTGCGTCGCTGTTTCCTTCCCAGCGCCTGCAGCAGTACATCACGTCGTAGATGCGGCCTATGCGGTATTCGCGGCTGATTCGAAGTGCGACGGCGTAATCTTCACCGTACTTGGTGGTGGGGAAGTTGAGTTTGCGGACCAGTGGCGTCCAAAATCCGCGAGGGGCTCCCAGACCATTTATGCGCAGGGCATTGTTGCGGCCGTTGTCTTCTGTCCACTCCCGGTGGTCGATGATGCCGGGAGGCAGTGGATTGCCATCGAAGTCGGTCATACGGTAGGTTCCGATGACCATTGCGCAGCGGAACAGCCTGAATGCATCCACAAACTTCTGTACAGTGTTTTCATCGCTGTAAATGTCGTCACTGTCGAGCTGCAGAGCGAAACGGCCGCAGTCAGGATGGTGGAGAGCGGCGTTCCAGTTTCCGCCGATGGCGTGCCAGGTGGGGTCCTGGGCTATATATACAAGCCTGCTGTCGGAAGCGTACTTGCGTATTATATCTACTGTGCCGTCCGTGGAGTTGTCGTCAACCACGAACACGTTATACTTGAAATCTGTCTTCTGGCCGAGGGCGGACTTGATGGCATCTTCTATCGTGCGGACCCTGTTGCGGCAGGGAATGATTACGGAAGCCTCATATTTGAAATTGCCTTCGTCGATGTCGATGTCCTTGAATTCCGGGGCTAGCCAGCCTCCGATTGCTTTCAGATGCTCGGTGCAGGCTTTCTCCATCTCGATCTGCACCTCCCGGTTCTTCGGGTCCACATAATCGAACTGCTTTTCTCCGCTCTTGCGGGAGTCTGTCTCGACCTCGTAGTAGAGATATTCGTTGATATGTTCCAGCCTGCCGAGGCGGGAAACCTTGAGACGAAGGTCATACAGACCTGCGAACTGATAGTTTTCCGTCATAGTCGCGGCTGCTGTCTTGAGCACGTCCGTACGGAAGAGGAGTACGCTTCCGAAGTCGAAGTCATCACGGAGCGAGCCGCTCTGGCAGTCTATGACAGGTGCGTTGCGGACTTCGCCTTCTATCTTTATGAAATGGTCGGAATAGACCATCGCGGCTCCGGTGTCCCTTGCCACCTGGACCATCCTTTCCAGCGACCAGTGTACCCAGTCGAGACGGAAGGTCTTGGTGTAGAGAAGCGTGAATTCAGTGGACGCGTCGTCAGCGACCCTGCGGATGGCGACTGATGACTTGAGGCTTTCTGTTATGAATACATCGCCCACAAGGGGACATTTAAGGAGATTCTCGCGGGTAGCTGCGGCGTCGGCGCCTTGCAGGATGAAGCAGGTAACGGTTTTCATCGGCTGGATTTGCTGGCATATGGCGCTACCATCTCTGCGAATCTGGCAACACCTTTTGTTGCGACGTCCTGGATCTGGGTGTAACGGTCGTAGTGCAGGTTCATCGGAGTCGGATCCACAAGATATATGGGAGTGCCCGGAGTGATGTACTGTATCAGTCCGGCTGCAGGGTAGACGTTGAGGGATGTGCCGACGACAAGCAGTATGTCTGCCTTCTCTACGATGCGGATCGCCGGCTCGATCATAGGCACGGCTTCGCCGAACCAGACGATGTGGGGGCGCAGCTGGTCGCCTGTGGGGGCAAGGTCTCCAAGATGGATGTCCTTGTATCCTATGTCATATATCTTGTTTTCGTGGTTCTCTCCGCGCGCCTGGGTGATTAGTCCGTGGAGGTGGATTACCTTAGTGCTGCCGGCACGCTCGTGGAGGTTGTCGATGTTCTGGGTTATGATGTCCACATCCCAGTCCTTCTCCATCTGTGCCAGAACCTTGTGGGCTTCGTTCGGCTCGGTATGTTCGATCTGACGGCGACGTTCGTTGTAGAATTTCAACATCAGGGCCTTGTTGCGATACCATCCTTCGATAGATGCAACTTCCTGTGCGGAGTAGTTTTCCCACAGCCCGTCACTGTCCCTGAAAGTGCTCAGGCCGCTCTCTTTGCTGATGCCTGCTCCCGATAGTACTGCGAGTTTCTTCATATGGCAAATTTAACTTTTTTGTGCTATATTTGGAATCCTTACGCTAATAATTGAACTATGAAACTATCAAGTCTGTTCAACCCTACATACGGTATTATCCGCAGTATCATCGCATTGTTGCTGGGCCTTGCCATCGTCATCTGGCCGAGTGTTGCCGTCGATGCTTTCGTCCGTGTCCTCGGTGCTGCAATGATCCTTGTCGGTGGTGTCTCACTGGGCATCAATTTTCACGGCAAGGAAAGGCTCGGCTTTATGTTCGCCTTTTCGGGCATAATAGCCGTCGTATTCGGAATAATCCTTCTTGTGTTCCCGGATTTTTTCGTCAACCTGCTGTCATATCTGTTCGGCATCCTGATGCTCATCTTCAGTATCGGCGAGATCGCAACGCTGCTTTCTGCAGGCAAGTATACCAAAGTCAAATTCGCTTTCTATATTATTCCCATCCTGATATTCCTCGGTGGAATTTTTATGATAGTGAACCCGATGGAAGCAGTCAAGACTGTGTTCATCATATTCGGCATCGCCCTCATCTTATATGCCGTCTGCGAATTCATAATGGCCATCCGGTTCAAGAAATTCTTCAAGGCTGCAGAGGAGCAGGCTGCATTCGAGGCAGCCAAGGCTGATGCCATCGAGGCAGAGGTCATAGAGAGCAAGCCTCTCTCTGAAGATGCAGATGTAGATGATCCTGCCGTGCCTGAAGAAATTCCCGGCCATTCCGACCATCCGGACGACTAAGCGACAATTACTTTTATTATGGAAGATAAAGAAATGCAACCCAAGGGCTTGCCGGAGAACGCGTACCGGAAGCTCAAGGAGGGGGAGAGCTATGAGCCTGTCCTTTCTCCTAAAAAGAAGTACCCTGAGGCCAATGCGTGGAGCGTGACCATCGGTGTCCTGATGACAATAATCTTTTCTGCCGCCGCGGCCTATCTTGGCCTCAAGGTAGGGCAGGTGTTCGAAGCTGCGATTCCCATCGCCATCATCGCCGTCGGCCTGTCAAGTGCCTGTAAGCGCAAGAACGCCCTTTCGGAGAACGTCATCATCCAGTCGATCGGTGCCTGCAGCGGCTCCATCGTCGCCGGTGCCATCTTCACCCTCCCTGCACTCTACATCCTTCAGGCTAAGTTCCCCGAGCTGACCGTCGATTTCGGCAAGGTGTTCTTCAGTTCCCTGCTGGGCGGCGTGCTCGGCATCCTGTTCCTGATTCCTTTCAGGAAATACTTCGTCAAGGATATGCACGGTGAATATCCGTTTCCGGAGGCTACTGCCACCACTCAGGTGCTTGTCAGCGGCCAGAACGGCGGCAAGGATGCCAAGCTCCTGCTTGTCAGCGGCCTGATCGGTGGTATATATGACTTTATCGTTTCTACCTTCGGCTGGTGGGCTGAGACCATTTCCACGAAAGTGCTGCCCTGGGGCGCTGCAGTTGCAGACAAGGCAAAGCTGGTTCTCAAGCTCAATGTGGGTGCTGCAGTTGCGGGTCTCGGCTATATAGTCGGACTCAAATACGCTTTCATAATCTGCTGCGGCTCGTTCCTCGTATGGCTAGTCATCATCCCTCTGATGAACCTCATCTGGGGGCCGGATGTTCTGAATATTGTCAGCAACGTGACGCAGACTGTCGGCTCGATGTCTCCCGAGACCATCTTTACGACTTATGCAAGGCACATCGGAATCGGAGGTATCGCTACTGCCGGCATCATCGGCATCATCAAGTCAGCCGGTGTGATCAAGAGTGCCGTCGGTCTGGCAGCTAAAGAAATAAAGAGCAAGAAAGGCAGTGTCGATGCCGAAGTTCAGCGCACTCAGCGTGACCTCTCGATGAAGGTAGTCGTCATCGGCATCCTGCTGGCCCTGCTGGTAACCTTCCTGTTCTTCATCTTCGGAGTTGTCGGCAACATCTGGCACGCAGTCATCGCCCTGCTGGTTGTTGGAATCATTGCATTCCTTTTCACGACCGTTGCGGCACAGGCCATTGCCCTCGTGGGTACCAACCCTGTCAGCGGAATGACCCTGATGACCCTCATCCTCACATCTGTGATTCTAGTAGCAGCCGGTCTGAACGGTACTGCCGGAATGACCGCTGCCCTGATTATCGGAGGCGTTGTCTGCACCGCCCTTTCAGTGGCAGGCGCCTTCATCACTGACTTGAAGATCGGTTACTGGATCGGTACGACTCCGAAGGTGCAGGAAACCTGGAAGTTCCTCGGAACCCTCGTGGCTGCCGCTACCGTAGGCGGTGTGATCATCGTTCTCAACAAGACCTACGGCTTCACCGGTGAGAATGCCCTTGTGGCTCCGCAGGCCAACGCCATGGCTGCCGTCATCGAACCTCTGATGTCAGGCGGCGGCGCACCCTGGCTGCTTTACGGCATCGGTGCAGTCATAGCCATTATCCTTACCATATTCAAGGTGCCGGCTCTGGCATTCTCTCTCGGTATGTTCATTCCGATGGAACTGAACCTTCCGCTGCTCGTGGGCGGCGCTGTTTCGTGGTATGTCAGCACCCGCAGCAAGGACGAGAAGCTCAACAACGCACGCAAGGAGCGCGGAACCCTGCTCGCCAGCGGTTTCATCGCCGGCGGTGCATTGATGGGCGTGGTGAGCGCAATCCTCCGTTTCGCAGGAATCAACGTGCTCAACGTAGAATGGCAGAACTCATCTGCAGCACAGGGCATTGCTCTGGTTGCATATGTCGCCATCATCGCTTATATGATATTCAAGTGCCTTCAGATTAAAAAAGTGGAGGAATAATAATGGAGAAGATTACAGATAAATTTTTGAGATATGTGTCGTACGACACTCAGTCTGACGAGAACAGCGAGAGCCAGCCGTCGACCAACAAGCAGCTCGTGCTTCTGAGACAGCTAGTGGACGAGCTCCACGCTATGGGCATCGCCAATGCTGAAATGGACAAGGACGGCTATGTGATGGCTTCCATCGACTCGAACGTGGAAGGCAAGGTGCCGGCCATCGGTTTCATCGCGCACGTGGATACGAGTCCGGACGCTCCCGGCAACGACATCCATCCCCAGTTCGTGAATGACTATGACGGTTCTGACATCGTCCTCGGCGAAGGCCGCGTTCTGACTGTCGCCGAATTCCCCGAACTGCTCAATTACAAGGGACAGACGATCATCACGACGGACGGAAGCACTCTTCTGGGTGCCGACGACAAGGCCGGCGTGGCTGAGATAATGTGTGCTGCTGAGTATATTATGACTCATCCCGAATTCAAGCACGGCCCTGTGAAGATCGCTTTCACTCCTGACGAGGAGATCGGACGCGGTGTCGTGGCTTTCGACGTCAAGAAGTTCGGCGCCGACTTCGCCTATACGATGGACGGCGGAATGGTGGGCGAACTGGAATATGAGAATTTCAACGCCGCTTCTGCCAAAATCCATATCCAGGGACGCAACATACACCCGGGTTACGCCAAGAACAAGATGATCAACTCTATGCTCGTGGCTATGGAGTTGAACGCGATGCTTCCTGTGGAGCAGCGTCCGGAATATACTGAAGGATACGAAGGATTCATACACCTTATATCTTTCAAGGGTACTGTCGAGGAGTCGGACATCGCCTATATCATCCGTGATCACGACGCCGCTCTCTTCGAGCGCAAGAAGGAGATTGTGCAGCAGTGCGTGGATTTCATCAATTGCAAATACGGAAACGTGGCAACAGCAGAAATCAAAAATCAATATCGCAATATGAGGGAGATGGTGGAGCCTCATTTCGAGGTTGTGGAAACTGCCATCGAGGCTCTGAAGATGGCTGGCGTCCAGCCTAAGGTGCAGCCCATCCGCGGCGGTACCGACGGAGCCAACCTGTCGTTCATGGGATTGCCCTGCCCGAATATCTTTGCCGGAGGTCACAATTTTCACGGCAGGCTTGAGTTCGTGCCGGTGGAGAGTATGGAGAAGGCCTCGCAGGTAATTCTAAATATTTTGAAGATTTTTTCAAAAAAATCCGAATAAAATTTGTCGGAAAGAAAAAGGTTTATATCTTTGCGGTCCCTTTGGGAATCAGCGGAGCGCTGATTGAGAAAGGGGGAAAGTTCATTGACTTAATGAGAGAGATAACGAGGTAAAGAAAATTTACTGTAGAAGAAATAGAAAGTCTGTAATTCTAGAAAGGATTAGGGACTGCAATTTCAAAGAGAACACATGGAAGATGAAAGTCTGAAGTGGTTCACGAAAGCGTTACAGAAGAAGAGCTAGAACAGTAAGATAAGCAAAAAGGTATAGCGAAGCGAAGAAGAGCGGATGGAGGATGCCTAGGCTTTTGGAGACGAGGAAGGACGTGGAAAGCTGCGAAAAGCCCCGGGGAACCGCAAACAGGTTTTGATCCGGGGATGTCCGAATGGGGGAACCCGCATGGCTGAAGGCCATGCACACTTTAAAGTGAGTCAACGCAGGGAACTGAAACATCTTAGTACCTGCAGGAAAAGAAAGAAACGATCGATTTCCCGAGTAGTGGCGAGCGAAACGGAAAGAGCCCAAACCGGTGTTGTTGAGGCAATGCCGGGGTTGTAGGACTGCGAGAAGCAGCCGTCATCGAACCGGAAGGATCTGGAAAGGTCTTCCGCAGAGGGTGACAGGCCCGTACGGGTAAGAGAGGCGGCAGGCGAGCAGAATCCTGAGTAGGGCGGGACACGAGGAATCCTGTCTGAATTCGCGGGGACCATCCCGCAAGGCTAAATACTCCCAAAAGACCGATAGAGGACCAGTACCGTGAGGGAAAGGTGAAAAGGACCCCGAACAGGGGAGTGAAAGAGAACCTGAAACCGTCCGTTTACAAGCTGTCGGAGCAAAGTGATTTGCGACGGCGTGCCTTTTGCATAATGAGCCTACGAGTTATTTCATGCCAGCGAGGTTAAGTCCTTCAGGGACAGGAGCCGGAGCGAAAGCGAGTCTGACAAGGGCGTGTTAGTTGGTATGAATAGACGCGAAACCTAGTGATCTACCCTTGACCAGGCTGAAGTCACCGTGACAGGTGATGGAGGGCCGAACCAGTATCCGTTGAAAAGGGTTTGGATGAGTTGAGGGTAGGAGTGAAAGGCCAATCAAACTGGGAGATAGCTCGTACTCCCCGAAATGTCTTTAGGGACAGCCTCGGGATAGCTTCATGGAGGTAGAGCGACTGATAGGATGCGAGGGCTTCATCGCCTATCAATTCCTGACAAACTCCGAATGCCGTGAAGTGTTTTCCGGGAGTGAGTCGCCGGGTGCTAATGTCCGGTGGCGAAAGGGAAATAGCCCAGCCCAACAGCTAAGGCCCTCAAGCATGGCCTAAGTTAACAGAACGAAGTGACGTCGCAGAGACAGCTAGGATGTTAGCTTGGAAGCAGCTAATCATTTAAAGAGTGCGTAACAGCTCACTAGTCGAGCGGCGTTGCGTGGATGATAAACGGGTATCAAGGTCATCGCCGAAGCTATGGACTTGTAGTGATACGAGTGGTAGGGGAGCATTCCGGTCGGCGTAGAAGGTGTACCGTAAGGTATGCTGGAGCGTCCGGAAAAGAAGATGTAGGCATAAGTAACGATAATGGATGTAGAAACATCCACACCGAAAACCCAAGGTTTCCTGAACAACGTTAAACGGATCAGGGTAAGTCGGGGCCTAAGGATAAGCCGACAGGCGAAGCCGATGGACAAACGGTTAATATTCCGTTACCTGTATGAAAGATTCGATAGGAGGGACGGAGGAATGGCACGCGCGCCTGCTGACGGAATAGCAGGTTGAAGGAGGTAGCTAAACGGGAAGGTTAAGAGCTGTCCCGTGGCGAGATCCGACAGTACGCCGAGTCTTCGGACGAAGCGACAGCCGCGGTAAGTAGACTCCCAAGAAAAGCTTCACGAGATACATTTCATACAGCCCGTACCGTAAACCGACACAGGTGGGTGAGGAGAGAATCCTAAGGTGCTCGAGTGAATCATGGCCAAGGAACTCGGCAAGATGACCCCGTAACTTCGGGAGAAGGGGACCCTGCTATGCAGGGCGCAGAGAAATGGCTCAGGCGACTGTTTACCAAAAACACATGGCTTTGCGAATTCGAAAGAAGAGGTATAAGGCCTGACACCTGCCCGGTGCCGGAAGGTTAAGAGGGGATGTTAGTGGAAGCAATGAAACGAAGCATTGAATCGAAGCCCCGGTAAACGGCGGCCGTAACTATAACGGTCCTAAGGTAGCGAAATTCCTTGTCGGGTAAGTTCCGACCTGCACGAATGGTGTAACGATCTGAGCACTGTCTCGGTCATGAGCTCGGTGAAATTGTAGTAACGGTGAAGATGCCGTTTACCCGCAACGGGACGAAAAGACCCCGTGAACCTTTACTGCAGCTTAGCGTTGTATCTGGGTAATTGATGTGTAGGATAGGTGGGAGACTGCGAAGTGAGTACGCCAGTACTCATGGAGTCACTGTTGAAATACCACCCTTTGGTTATTTGGGTACTAACTTCGGATGAAGGACACCGCTTGGTGGGTAGTTTGACTGGGGTGGTCGCCTCCAAAAGAGTAACGGAGGCTTCCCAAGGTGCACTCAGTACGAATGGCAACCGTACGCAGAGTATATTGGTATAAGTGCGCTTGACTGGGAGACAAACAAGTCGAGCAGGTAGGAAACTAGGGCAAAGTGATCCGGTGGTTCCGCATGGGTGGGCCATCGCTCAAAGGATAAAAGGTACTCCGGGGATAACAGGCTGATCGCTCCCAAGAGCTCAAATCGACGGAGCGGTTTGGCACCTCGATGTCGGCTCGTCACATCCTGGGGCTGGAGCAGGTCCCAAGGGTTCGGCTGTTCGCCGATTAAAGTGGCACGCGAGCTGGGTTCAGAACGTCGTGAGACAGTTCGGTCTCTATCTGTTGTGGGCGCAGGAAATTTGCGAAGGTCTGTCCTTAGTACGAGAGGACCGGGATGGACGAACCTCTGGTTTACCGGTTGTGGCGCCAGCCGCACCGCCGGGTATCCACGTTCGGTTAGGATAAGCGCTGAAAGCATCTAAGCGCGAAGCCGGCTTCAAGATGAGATTTCCATAGAGGGTCGTGGGAGACTACCACGTTGATAGGCAGAAGGTGTAAAGGCAGTAATGTCAAAGCCGATCTGTACTAATAGCCCGAGAGCTTCGAAACAAAAACAAAGACGAAGTGACGAACAAAAGAGTGAAAGACCTTGAGTTCTCTCTCGAAGATATAACGTCAGGATGAGTGAAATCGTCCTGGCGTACAAAGAAACAATTAGGCGGTTATAGCGGTGAGGATCCACCTCTTCCCATCCCGAACAGAGAAGTTAAGCTCACTTGCGCCGATGGTACTGCGACACCATGTGGGAGAGTAGGTAGCCGCCGCCTTCAAACGGAAGCCTGTCAGCAAAAGCTGGCAGGCTTCTTTCGTTTTATTGCTATCTTTGCGGGGTATGATAAAGAATATAATTTTTGACTTTGGGGCGGTGCTGGTGGACTGGGACAGGCACTATCTCTACGATGAGTACTGCAAGACGCAAGAGGCCCGGGAATTGTTTGAGCGCAACACCGGCCGCAAGGGCCTGACCTATCTTGAAATGTCCAACTGGTTTCTGGACAATGTCTGCACTATTCCCTGGAATGCCCAGATGGATGGCGGCAAGCCGCTGGAACAGGGCACCAGCGAGCTTGTGGCACAATTCCCCGAGTGGGAAAAGCCCATCCGTATGTTCTTTGGCGAGTGGATCAAGATGTTCCACGGCGCAATAGACGGAATGTACGAAATAGTGTCGGAACTCAAGCAGAAAGGCTACGCGCTCTATGGACTGTCCAACTGGGCGGCGGCGACTTTTGACAAATATGTCGGGCCTAACTTCCCGGTGTTCCAATTGCTTGAAGGTATGGTGGTTTCCGGTCACGAATTCTGCATCAAGCCGGATGAAAAGATATATCGTCTGCTGCTTGACCGTTACAACCTGAAGCCAGAAGAGTCAGTGTTTGTGGACGATAGCATCCCCAATCTGGAGGGGGCTGCGCGTCTGGGCATCCATACATATCATTTTACTAATGCCGCAACATTTAAAGCTGACCTTGACAAAATAATAAATAATGACTAAATTCGTCTAATCAATCAACTATTATAATGGACAGAAGAGTTATTATTTTTGACCATCCGCTGATTCAGCACAAACTTTCCATTCTTCGCGACAAAGACACCGGGACCAAGGGCTTCCGTGAGTTGGTGAGCGAAATCACAATGTTAATTATGTATGAGGCTACCCGCTATCTTCCTTTGGAGGATATTGACGTGGAGACCCCTATCGCAACTGCACACTGCAAGTGCATCTCCGGCAAACGTCTGGCGTTTGTCCCGGTGCTTCGTGCAGGTTTGGGTATGGTAGAGGGCGCGCTGACACTTGTGCCTGCCGCAAAAGTGGGTCACATAGGCCTCTATCGTAACGAAGAGACCCTGGAGCCGGTGGAGTATTATTGCAAGTTGCCTCACGACATCTCCAACCGCGATGTGTTCGTCCTGGATCCGATGCTGGCAACCGGCGGAAGTGCCATCGCTGCCATTGACCTGATAAAGAGACGCAACCCCCGCACCGTCAAGTTCCTGTGCATTATCTGCGCTCCCGAAGGCCTGGAAGCACTAAAGAAGGCTCATCCCGATGTGGATATCTTCTGCGCCGGAATGGACTCTCACCTAAACGAAAACGGATATATTGTCCCGGGTCTGGGAGACGCGGGAGACCGTATATTCGGAACAAAATAGCGGCGGAATATTTAGAGGCTCATCTCCAGAGCGAGACGGGCCATATCCTTGAAGCCGTTTTGACGATCCTCGCTGGGAAGCTCTATCCCGGCGGGGATGTTGTTTGATACAGTGCATATGACTAGGGCCTTTTTGCCGGCGCGCTGGGCGTTGAGATAGAGCGCCACGCCCTCCATTTCTACACCCAGGAGATTGTTTTCCAGGCAAGTAGCCACATCGTCGGTGTCGCTGTAATAAGTATCGCTGCTGAAAATGTCACCTATATTATAGGTCAGACCCAGCCGCTCTGCAGTGGCCGCTGCCTTCCCGCAGAGTGATTCATCGGCATTCACGAAACCGCACTTATTGCCGTTGTCGCGGTAGAACATCAGATAATTGGTCTCGGAATATGCCCTGCGGCCTATTATTATGCTGCGCAGCGGGGTGCGGTCGCTCACTGCACCGATGCTCCCCACGCGGATGATAGTGTCCACGTTGTAGAAATTGTACAGCTCGTAGGTGTACAATCCGATGGAAGGCTGGCCCATACCGCTGGCCATAACAGTGAATCGCTTGCCCTTGTATGTGCCGGTATAACCCTGGACTCCCCGCACATTGTTTACCAATACCGGATTTTCAAGGAATGTTTCCGCTATCATTTTGCTGCGGCGCGGGTCGCCGGGCATAATCACGGTTTTTGCTATCTGGTCTTCTGTAGCCGAATTGTGAGGAGTAGGTATCATAGCTGTAAGTGTATTTCTACAAATGTAATAAAAAAAGGGCGGCCCGTCAATAGCCGCCCTTTTTGTTGCATACACTACTGTGAGTCCCTGAAATAGAACTCCTTCTCGGCTACATCCCTTGGATAAACCCGGTAGACGCAGGTGGCGTCGGCGCAAAGCTCTTCGTGACAGTTGTAGAGCTTGACCTCTATGAATGCCATCATCATCTTCTGGTTGATGAGCCTGGCCTTGAGTGTCACGGGGCCCTCTACAGTGCTGACAGGTTTTAAGTAGCGGATGTCCATCTTGCTGGTATAGCCGCTGGTGCGCAGCTTGCGGAACACTATCCAGCCCGCCGCCTCGTCTATCAGGGTGGCCTGGATGCCGCCGTGCAGCGTGTTTATCCAGCCCTGGAAATTGCCGTCGGGCTGCCAGGTGCTCACAATGTAATCTCCGTCCTCTGCAAAGGACATCCTGAGACCGACAGGGTTGTCGGGACTGCAGCCAAAGCAGTTATAACCCTCGAAACCGGCCCAGGGATTGATGATATCCTGCATGGAATAATGACATTAATGTTAATTCAATACAAATATAGTAAAAAAACCATCCCCGCCGCCGTGGCAGCAGGGATGGAAGGCTAACACAACTAACCGAAAAACGGTCTAACAATACAGGAATCTCTTGATGCTCCCCTTGGGGGTTTTATCAAACGAATCCCGTTTTTCTTCTACTTTGGTAATCTGGCTGTATGCCGGCAGGCTGCGGTTGATCTTAAGGCGGATCTTCTCCGGCAGGTCGTTGATGTCCAGTGCCGTGAGACCCTTGGCCTTGATCTGGTCCTGGTCAAAACGGACCAGGGCAACCAGTTTGGAGGCGCGGTCCACAACCAGCGACTCCGACACGAAATCCATAGAATTGATAGAGGCCTCAATCTCCTCGGGATAAA
>JAEEGK010011416.1_pt1 | contig 20298 bp, 18 predicted proteins | sample 8958771 | NCBI WGS metagenome assembly JAEEGK01 (sample SAMN16246547, study PRJNA631951) | gut metagenome | biome: gut microbiome; feature: rumen; material: SC-attached | host: Bos | place: Iran: Karaj | collected 2018-10
ATATATTTTAAATATAGTTAATTTTTATCTTTTGTTTAGAATACATCATTGACATTATTATTATAGTATAAATAATATATAAATCTTATTTAATAATTTATTTGAATGATTTATATTTTTAATAGAAAGAAAAATAACTTATTTAATTATATAATATATTACATTATATAAAAAAATATATTCCCTAATAATAATAAAAAAAAGAAAAAAAAAAGAAAATAAAATGCAAAAAAATATAATAAATATTAAAAATACAAAAATGAGAAAAAAAGCTTTAACATTTCGAGGAAAAATAAAGCCTTCAAAAGCTCAATCATCTCCAATATTTATAGATGTGAAAAGAAAAGATATATTTCAAAGTCAAAAAACATCTTTAGAATCTCTTTCAAATTTAATTAAATATCATCAAGTAAATTTTTTTTCAATTTCTCCTGAAAAAAATGAATCAAATAATATCATTGAAACTTTACTAAGTTTAAAAAAATCTTTAATCAATTCTTTAAATAATCAAACTCAACAAAGAAATGATTTACTTAAAAAAGTAAAAAAAAAATTTATTATTTTATTTAATAGAACGAAAATTATTTCAATGATAAAAAAGAAATAAATAATATAAATTTTGAAATTTCTCAATTAAAAAATTTAAATTTTACAATTGAAAATCAATTACTTAAAATAGATTATTTGTTAAAATATACAAAAGATAAAATTCATGAATATAAAAAAATAGATTTTATAAGAGAAGAAAAAAGAGATATTTATTTAAATTCAAAAAATGAAATCCATCAAGTTGAAAAACAATTAAATATGAAATTATTAAATTTAAGAAAAAAATTAGAAGAAATGATAATTCAAGAAGAACAAGATTTAAGAGATATTGAAATTTTAAATGAAAAATTTAATAAATATAAAGAAATGTATATTAATGGAAAATATGACAATAAATATATTAATGTAAGTGAAATTATTGAAGAAGATAAAAATGAAGATATTACTAAAAGTTTCAATAATTTTACTAATTCTTTTATTACTAATAATACTAAAAAAGAAGATTTAACTTCTTTTAATTCTAATGATAAAGATATTTGTAAAAAAAACAAAAAAATTTAATGATATTAGATCATTTTATTATGAAAAGAAATTTAGATGAAAAAAATAGTGATTCTAATATTAAAAATGAAATCTTAATATTAATTTAAATATAAATGTTAAACATAATGAAAATAATTTTTGAAAATAATATTAATGAAGGCAACATTAAAAATCCCCATTATAAAATATTCCTAAAATTGATATTACTTCTTTTAAATTTAATTCAAATGAATCATAAATAAAATAACTTGTATATTATATAATTTCATTTTTATATTTTTATAATATAATTTTTGTGTTTATGAAGTAAGAAATAGTTTTATTGATAAAAATAAAAAAAACAAATCAGTTTATATATATAAATTTTTTTAGAATAAATAAGTCAAAAAAATTAAATTTATATTTATAAATTATTTTTTTAAATGATGTTATCAAATAATATTCTTCTTTAAAATCTTCGGAATATCATTTTGATTAAATAAGATGTAAAATCCTTAGATTAAATTGGAAAAAAGAATAAAAGAAATTTCAGGTAAAATTATTTTTATGAGTTGAAACAAAATTTCAATCAAATTTTTTTTTCCAATTCAACCACATTTGTTTTATAAAAAAAACAATTTTTCTTTTTTATTAAAAACTATCATTAAACCATAATATTATTACTAAAAGAAAAGATTATGAAAAATATAAAATTAAATTAGTGAATCATAAATAAGAAAAAATATTACATAGAAACAAATAAATAAAAAATGAAATATTATTAAATATAAAAACTTTTATTTCATATTAATAAAAAAGTTTTTGCTTTTAAAATAAAAATAAAAAATAATTATGTTTAATTAATATATTGTTTAGTACTAACAATTCCATTTTGTTTAGAAGTCCATTTATCCATACTAGCAATAATGAATTTTTCTTCTCTAGCATCTTTAACTGGATAATAACTTTCAAGAGGAGTGACTTTAGTTTTACTATCTAAATTATTAATTTTATTATTGATTTTAGAAGAAGAACTAATAAATTCTCTAAAAAATTGAATGATTTTTTTATCTAAAAGTGATTCATATACAGTAATTAATTTTTTATATAAATTTTTTATATCAATTTGTAAATTTTGAGAAGAATAAATACTAATATTTGAATAAATATAAAAACATATTTTTCTCTTTAAAGCAATTTCTAAATTTATATTATATATTATATTATTTTTTTCTATATCATTATTAAATTGAATTAAAATTTTTTCCTCTTTTTCATCATATGAAGGAAGAAAAAAAAATATATCATTTATTTTTTTTATATGTTTTGTAAAAATAAAACTATCATCTTTATATAATTCTGATTCATTTTCATATATTAAACTATATATATTTAATATTGAAAAAAGTTTTGATTTTTTTTCTAAAGAAGTTATTTTAGATAAACATAAATTATATAAATTTTTATAATCATTTACTATTATACTTGGATTATTTTTATATTTGAAATTTAATATTTTATCAAATAAGAAAATATATTTTTGAATTTTTTCTTCTGATTTTAAAGTTCCTATTTTTTTAATCATTAAATTTAATATTTTTAAACATTTAAAAAGAGATTCTTTTTTATTTGCAATATTAAATATTTTTTCTATTGTTTCATTAATATTTAATTCTTTCTTTTCTTCTCTTTCTTTTTTATTATTTAAAAATTTTTCATTTTTTTCCATTTAATTAATTATTATTGAAAATTATGAATGAAATAATAGAAATATTATATAAAGGAACAGAATTACAAATAGAATTAATAAAAGAAGATGAAAAATATTTCTTTAATACCTTTATGAATAAAATAAAAGAAATAATTAATGATATTCCAGAAAATTCAAATATTAAATTAATGACTATAAATACAAAAGAACCATATTTATTAATTAATGAAGATAATTTCAATGATATTTTAAATAAAGAAAGAAATGGAAATAATTTAAAAATTATTGTAAATATTTCAGAAATAAATCAAATTAATTCTATTAATTCTTCTTTTGAGAGAACTAATTCTGATTTTTCTTCTGAAAGAAAAATTAGTATTGATAATTTAAATGAAGAAATAGATTTAAAAAATAATAATGATATAAAAGACAATAAAAACAATGATTATAACAATACTAATGAAAATAAAGATAATAGTAATATTAAAAATAATGATAATAATAATATCAATCCTAATAATATTAATGAGAAATTTAATGATAATAATAATAATAATTTAAATATAGAAAAAAATAAAAAAGAAGATAAGAATTTAATAAATGATTTATTCAAAGAAGAGAAAATATTAAATTCTAAAGATATATATAATAAATTAAAAGAAAACGAGAAAAAATATAAAAATTTAAACAAGAAGAAAAATCCATTTAAAGGGGAAATATGTGATATATGTGAAAAAGAAATAGAATATGAAAAATATTTATGTTGTATTTGTAATAGATTTTCATGTTGTTCAAATTGTGAAAAAAAACATAATCATACAATGTTTAAATATAAAGATAGTTTTTTTTCATATATTTTTTCAACTTTTAAATTTATAGAAAAAACAAATAATTTTAAACCCCCAAATTCATTTTATATATTTTCAAATGAAATTTTTATTGAACCTGAAAATGATTTTAATTTTTCAATGCGACCAAATCAGAAAATAAAATTTCCTATAAAAATAATTAATGAAAGTTCTAATATAATAAAATCAGATACTTTTATTATATTAGTTAGAAATTTTAATTATTTAAACATTAAATATTCTGATAATCAAATTTTTTCTATTAATCCAAAAAGTTCAATTATATTTTTTTTTGATATTGAAAGTTTTGATAAATTAAAAAGTGAAAATATTGAATTTTTATTATATTCTGATATGATTAATATTAAACAAAATGATAAAATTAAATTTAATTTAAAAATTGATATTAATGAAGATCCAGAAGAAGATGCTTTAAATAAATTTTTCTCTCCTTATAAAAATATTTTATTATTAAGTAAAGAACATAAAAAAAAAATTTTAGAATGTGTTCAAATATTAAATAAAAATTTATCACCTCTTGAAATTTATGATTTATTAAAAGAAAATCAATGGAATGTTGACCAATGTAGAAAATATTTATAATTTTTTATATTTAGAATATTAATAGAATATTAAGATAAAAGTATATGATTAAAAAAAAAGAAATATTAAAAAATTATTTTATTTAAATTTAATTAATTATTATCATTTATAATTTAATTAATTATTAATTGTTATTTAATAAATAAAAAAAATTAAATAAATAAAACTAATAAATTTGAAAGAAATGCTTATTTTATATTCTAAAAAAAAGTATAAAACTCAATAAAAAAAAAAAATAATAAAAAAAAAATGTCAGAAATAATTCAATCAAACATTAAAAACGTTTCAAAAGAAAAAAAGGAAAATCAAAATTCATATGTTGAAAAATTATATTCAAAAAGAAGACATTTATCAACTATATCATTTCAAATTCCAAAAGAAGAAAATTTAATATCTCATTACAAAAAAATCTTATCTGAAATAGATGACATAAATTTCAATATATTTGAATTCAAAGAAAAATTAAATTTAAAGAATTCATCATTAATGTATGCAATATCAAATTACATTTTTGAAAAATTAAATTTATTCACAATAATTTCAAAAAAAAATTTAAAGTCATTTACAAAAAAAGTAGATTCTTTATATAATTTAAATCCTTATCATAATTCTATTCATGCTTGTGATGTTTTTCAAACATGTTATATAATAATATCAAAAGGAAATTTAATAGAAAAAAAAATTTTTAATGAAATTGATGTTTGTACTTTATTAATTGCAACTTTAATTCATGATATTTGTCATCCTGGTTTATCAAATAATTATCAAATAAATAAAAAAACTGATATTGCTAAAATTTATAAAAATATTTCTCCTCTTGAAAATATGCATTTTAATAAAGGAATGGAAGTTATTATTAATGAAAAAATATTTTTAAATAATAACAATCAATTGTTTAATGTTATTAAAGAAAGAATGTTAAAAGGAATTTTATTTACTGATGGTTCTAAACATAATAATTTAATTAAAGAAATGGAAAATTTAATTGAGAAAGTTAAGTTACATTCAAATAATAATAATAATTTAATTGATAAATTTTCAGAATTTTTTAATGATGAAAAAAAAAGCGAAAAAGAAATTTTTGATTGTCAACAAATTTTATATAATTTTATTATTCATTCTTCTGATATTTCAAATCCTTCAAAAAAATTTGATATTTATAATAAATGGACTCAATATATTACTACTGAATTTTTTAATGAAGGTGATTTAGAAAAAAAAGAAAATTTACCTATTAATTTTTTATGTGATAGAAATAATACTAATATTCCTAAAAGTCAAATTGGATTTATTAATTTTGTTGTTCTTCCAAATTTTAAATTGTTATATTCTATTTTCCCTCAATTTAGAATTTATGTTGATAATTGTGAAAATAATGTTAGAATATGGAATGATAAGTTAAATGAAGAAAAATAAAAATTTTATTCAAAAAAATCAATTGTAAATATGTGATTCTTTTGTTTAAAATTATATCATTAAAATTTATTATTTGGGATATTTATATCTATATAATTCCATTATTATTTATATATTTAGTTGTTAAAAATTAAGAGTATCATTAAAATATATAAATTAAAGTAAATTAATAATTAGTGTTTATAAATTTATCAAAAAAAAAAATCTTTTTTATTTTAAAATATGAATTTTTTTCCTATTTTTAAATTCCTTCAATTAAAAACATCAAAAAAATTTAAATATAAAATAAAAAAAAAAATAAAAAAAATGAAAAAAAACTCTTAAATTAAAAAGATGAAAATTTATTTTTTCATCATCATATCTTTCAAATTAAATTGTTTCATTCCAAATTTTTGAATTTCCTGATTTTTTCTACAAGAATCGATAATTTCTTTAGTTTTCATAACATAAATAACTTCTAAAGAATTTCTAATACTAGTTTCTAAATCTTCAACTAAAACACCAATATTTTCAATATGACTATCATCATTAACATAATCATTAACATTTTCAACACTTCTTGCATTTCTAACTAAATTTCCAGATAAATTAATTTTACCACAAATTTTATTTTCAAAAGTTAAATTTAACATTAAAGAAGTAACTAAATTATATTTAGCTTTTAATTTCCCTTTTTCACCAGAAAATTCAACCGAAATAATATTTGAAGAATCCCAAATTCCATTTTTAATTCCTTTTTCATTTTCAATAATATTTTTAATTAAAATTCCAACTCCAAAACCATCACTAATTTTTTTCCCAAATTCCCAACAATAAACGGAAATAATAGTATTTTCATTATAATAATTTTTAGCATATAATTTAAACATTTTATTTAATTTTTCTTCTAATTTCCTTAAATTTTCACTTGGAAAATAACCATCATTAATTTTAGGATAATATTCATTTGATAAAGGACTTCTATATGAATCACCATAACGATTTTGTTCACTTTTAATAAATTTTCCTTTTGGGTCTTCTGTACTTATTTCTGTACGTGTGTCTACTTTTTGAAGAAATTCATTTAAAAGATTATCATCGTCATATATTATTGATGATATTCCATTTATGTTATTTGAATTGTTTTTTATTGGCATTAACTGCATTATTTGAATACATGATGTTATTGAAGGAGATACTTTTAATGGGGAAGACATTTTTTTTTTTTTATTTTATGTTATTTTTTATATTTTTTATTTTTATTTAGTTTTATTTATTTTTTTTTTCTTCAGTAATTTTTATTGAAAATGTCTAATAATGAAAAAAAAGGAATATTATATAAATATAATAATAAAAATCAATGTTTGTATAAACATGATATTCTTTCTTCTTTAATCAGATTACCAACAAAAATAAAACAAGATGGAATTATGAAATCATATAATATAGATAATTTAAAAAGACAAAAAAATAATTATTATTCAAGACCAATTTCAATATCTCAAAATAAAACAAATTTAGATTCAAATTCAAATAATAATTTAAATAAAATAGAAATTATAATAAATACTTTAAATGATATATTTAATCAAATTCAAATTTTATTTTTAAATGAAAAGAATTTTATAAAATTATGTAATGATTGGATTAAAATATTTAATAATAATGTAGATTTTATTATTGAAATGACAGAATCACATGAATATTTACCTTTAATAAATTATGCTATTAATTTAATTTTTATTACAATTATTCTTCTTTATGATTTAAATATTCAAAATAAAATTCAATTTTTTTTTGAAGATATTAAAAATATTTTAAATATTTATAAATTATTAACTGAAAAAATTTATGAGAGATGTATTAGTAATAATAAATTAAATTTAAAACAAGAATCAATTGTTATTTCTGTTTCTTGTAAAGATTTATATAATAATTTAAATAAAATAATTTCTAATTATATTGAAATTAACAATAGAATTGGAATTGAATTTATAAATCTCTTTAAAAAAATAAGATTAATAAATACAAATGATATACATGATTTTTTTATTAATTCAATTCAATCAGATTTAAATGAAAAAATATCTACTTTAAAACAACATAATTATCATAATTTTTCACCTATTAGTAATAATAATAATAATATATATATAAATATAGAAAACGACAAAAATCAAAAAAGATCTCATTCATATAAAAAATTAAATTCTAAAATAATAACTCCTGGAAATTTTATAACAACAGATATAAATTATATTGGAGCAGCTTTAACTAATAGTGGAGTAATATTTCCTTTTAGAAAAAGTAATAATATGTTAGTTAATGAAAGAATTAAAAAAATGAGAAGTTTAAGTATTAATTTTAATCAAAATAATTCTAATTATAATTATAATACTTGTCCAGTTGATTTTAAAAGTAATATAAATGTTAATTTAAATAATGATTTTAGAAATAAAAAAAATAATTATAATTATAATAAATATATTGAAAATTATAATAATAGAAATATTGGAATTATAAATTTTGGTTTATCTAATTTAAAAACTAAAAAATCTTATAGAAATTTATTTTATAAAAATGCTCCTTTAATTCCTTTTTCACCAATTAAAAATTATACTTTATTAATAAATTTAGAAGAAACAATAATTAATATTCCAAAAGGAACAAATAATATTTATTTAAGGCCTTTTTTAAGAGAATTTTTATCTAATATTTATCCATATTATGAAATATTTGTTTTTAGTTCTGGAATTAAAAATTATGTTGAGCAAATAATAAATTTTATAGAAGATAAAGAACAATATTTTGATTATAAATTATATAGAGAAAATACAAATTATTCAGATGAAAATTATTATTTAGATATTAATAAATTAGGAAGAGATTTAAAGAGAATTATTGTTATTGATCATAAATTTAATTATGGGAATAATGGTATTTTAATTAATTCTTTTCAATTCGATGAAGTTAATAATTATATATTAAATGATAATATATTATTTCATTTAGAAAAAATTTTAATTCAAATTGCAAAAGAAGAACCAAATGATATAAGAATAAATTTAATGAAATATAAAAATGAAATTAATCTGAAAATAAATGATTATTAATTGATCTATTTTTATATTGGAAAATAAAATATATTTCATTGTAAAATTGGTTATTAAATTAAACCTTGACTAATATTATATAATTTAACATAATTATTTATATAAATCATGATATTTATTATAAAAAAAAATATTTTGAAAAAAAATAAAAATTTATAAAATTGCATCTTTTGAAGTTAAAAAAATACATTTAATTCCCAAATTAAATTCTAAATCTGAATTAATATTTCCAAAATAAAAAGTATATTTATCAAAAAGAATATTATCTATTTCAATAACTTTATTTTCATAACTTAAATTATCTCTTTGATATTTAATATTTATTTTAATATTATTATAAGTATATTTTTGTGCTTTTCTATCTTTATCAATAAGTCCATGCGTAATATTTAAAATAAAAATATGAGTAAGGTTTGATTGGGTAAGATTAATTTTAAAATTTTTATAGTTCATATAATCAAATAAATTTTGAATAAATATTTCATAAATTGAACTTGGAAAAATATATAAAATACTTGTTAAAGAAGTTAAAAAACAATTTTGGAAAAATTTTTTTATGATTATATCATTTTCATTCATTATTTTATAAAAAGGAGTAAATTCATTATAATAAATATTATATGATATATTTAATTGTTCTAAATTTTTTGAACTAATATTATAATTTATTGTGTTATCTTCAGAATAAATAAAAGCAAAATTTTTATAATAAATGGAAGAAAAACATTTTTCTTTTTTTAATGAAATATAATCTTTTTCTTTTTTATTATGCAATATTAAATCAAAAATTAATATAAATGATATTTCATTAAAAATATAAGTGTTTTTTCCTAATTTTCTTTGGGTTGAATAAAAAGAAAAAATTTGTAAATTTTCTAATTGTATATTTATTTGTCCTAAATTTAATTCTTTTGAATTTTTTTTTTCTATGAGTTTTTCAAATATTGTATTCAATTCTTCTTCCCTTTGTTTTTCATTATATTCATTATTTACTATTTTGAAAATTAGAATAATGAAAAATACTATTTTCATTAATTAAAATATATTATTTGAAAATTATATATGTAACAAATTATATAAATATAAGTACAAATAAATTATTTATTTATATATAATATTTTTCTAATTTTATATTAATCTTAATTAATTTAAATCTTTTAATCTTAATTCAATATACTCTTCATACTATTGGTTATTAAAAATTTCAAGAAAATAAAATATAAAAAGATAAAAATTCAAGCAAAGAATTCTCTTTAGGGAATTTAAATGTTTTTTTAATGAAAAAGACTAAATATTCAATATGTAAAACTTATTAAATAATGTTAATTTATATGGAATTTCTAGTTTTTGATGATTTTACAATAAATCAGAAATAAATAGAACTATCTTTTTATTTTTTAATTTATTTTATATAAATATTTAATGTTATTGTTCGTTATTATTTCTCATATTTAAATATTTCATAAAAGTTTAAATTTAAGTTTACAATTATATTATTTTACATTATTTATTAATAAAAAAAAAATTGTCAAAATAAATAATTAAAGTAAAGATTAATTAGTATTATAATTAACAATATAATTTGAATTGATTTTTTTAACTAAATGAAAGTTTATATCAATTTATAGATAGTTCTTTAAATAATTATTATTTCAATATTTAAAGAAACAACTATAAAAATAAAAAATAAATACTATAATATAACTTGAAAAAAATAAAAATGAATGAGAAAAGTAATAAAGGAAGAAAATAATCAAAAATGTAATTTTTCCTGATTTGACTCAAAAATAAATTTAATAATAAATGAAACTAATATTTTTCTTTTTGAATTTGTCAAATAAATTTTTTAAAAAAAAAATAAATTTTGTTCTAAACCTTAGTGATAATATATAATTATAATTTTTTATTTATCAAAAGATTTTTATTTAATAATAAAATAAAAACAACCCTTAATAATTTCTTTATACAAACATTAAAAATATAGAAATTTATAATTTGATACTCTTAAATTGAAAATTGAAAATTTATAAATGACTATAAACCAACTTTTACATTAACTTTATTTTTTTCATACTTTTTATATATATTTTCAAAAGAGAACCCTTTTATTTAATAGAAAAAAAAGTTTACGAAGTTTTATTGCTTTGAAAACTTTCTTTTCTTATTTTTTTAATTTTTGATAAAAAAGGATTTTTCATATTTAAATTTACTCTTGTTAATTTTATTCTATCTTTAGTTAAAGTATCTTTGATATTGATTGAAGGAAATACTGTTTTATTACTTAAAGATTCTTCAATATTCAAAAAAATTTTTGTTAAAGTTTCCCCGCTTATTTCATAACTAAATTTCCTTTCAGACATTTATTTTTTTATAAAAAACATTATTTTTTTATATTATATTCCATTCAATATATTAAATCTAAACCAATAAACAATAAAATGAATAGCATCAATAATATAAAAAAATTTTAATTTATAAAACAATAAAGTGAAAATCATAAAAATAAATATAAAAAATTTTAAGATTAATTTATTCAGAACTTCCCCAAATTTTTAAATCTCCATCAAAACCACAACTAACAATGATTTTTCCAAATTGAAAATGATCAGTAATTTTAACACAATAAACATAACCATTATGACTTCCAATTTCATTAACTTGAACACAATCAATAACATCAAATAAAATAATTTTTCCATCTCTACTTCCTCCAAATATAAATCTATCATCCCATTTTTCTAAAGTATTGATTGAATATTTTAAAATTCCTCTTTCAAATTTATTTATTAAATTACCTGTATTTAAAGCCCAAATTCTAATTTTTCCAATTTCATCTCCTTCAATTAAATTATATTCATTATTATCTAAGAAACAAATACATAAATGATTACTTTTTTTTTCTATTTCATTATCAATAAAACTTTTTTCAGGTTTATTATCATTATCTGATATTTTAGATATATTATATTGTAATATTCCTTCATTTGTTCCTATAAAAATTTCATCTGCATTTTTGGGATTATGTTTAATACAAAAAACTTGAGAATTTACTTTGATTTCCTTATTTTTTTCTGATTTTTCACAAAACCAAATTTTTACTTCTTCTAAATTTCTATTACCTGAAATTGCTATTATTCCATTTTCTTCATTATATAATGAATCAAGAGAAAAAATAGAATAATCATTATGTGCATTTATAAAGTTTTTTACTAATTTCCAATTATCTTCTATACAATAGACATTCATATTTGTATCAAAAGAACATGTTATTAATAAAGTTTTTTGAGTTTTTTCATTTTGACAATAACTCATACAATGAATATTACTTTCATGAGCTTTTTTAATAATAATTTTATCTTCATTTGTTGCTAAATTATATGCATTAATACCATATTTTGAATTAGGATAAACTATAATGTTTTCATTTTTAAAAGTTTTAATTACACAAAATTTATTATCACATTCATATCCATTATCAATTACTTTTGGAATATTTTTTATTAATTTAATTGATTTTAATTTATTTGCTAATTCAATATTTTGAACTCTTAAACCGACAGCATTATGGGCTGGAGAAGCTTGAATATTTTCTATATTTTCAGATATTTTACTTAATAAATTTTCCATATTTGAAATCCTTTCTTCTTGACTTTTCATTATGTTTGCTTGCTTAGTTTCTGAACTTTCCATTTTTTTCTTTTGATTCTCTTTATCTTCAAATAAACTTTGATAAAATTTATTCATTTCACTTTTAATAATAGAATGTATTTCAGGAAATAAAATATGTTTAATATGTTCTATTTTTTTATCTGTTTTATTATATTCTTCATAAGTATCTTTATAACCACAAAGATTACATATTCTTTCATTATTATTACAATTATTAATATGAGAATATAATTCTTCATAATTAAATTCATTTCCACAAGTTGGACATTTTCCAATATTATTTTTACAATTATTTTCATGATTAAGTAACTCATCTTTTGACAAAATTTCTTGACATCCACAATATTTATATTTACAAAATATTTTTATAATAGAATAAAAATTTTTATTTTCTTCACTTATTTCACCTTCTTTAAATATTGAATTACATGAAGGACATTTATTATTTCCTTCTATACATTCTTTACAAAATATTGTTTTACATTCTGAACAAGAAATTGGATTTAAAGGATAATTTTGACATGAATAACATAATAAATCATTTATTTTTTCCTTTTCATTTTCTTCTAATTTTAATCTTATTTGATTTATTGAATTTGGATGAGGAGGTTCTTTATATTTTATTTCTTCGTTTATTATTTTTTGTTTTTGAGATTTATATATATTTAATAATTCATTTTGAATATTTGTTAAATTGTTATTTATTGGTAAATCATTATTATCTTTTTGATTCATTAAAATATTATCTTTTACATCTATTGGGAAACCTTCATTTTGTTTTTTTAATTTTTTTGAATTTATTGAATTTACATCTTCAATTTTTTGGTTTGATTTTTTTGATAATGATTGTTTTGATTTTTCACTGCCTAATGATAATTTCTTTGATTCAGAATTTTTATCTTCTAAATTATTTGATTTTTTACTTTGACTTTTTTGAGATAATTCTGATTTTTTATCTTCTTCGTTTAATAAACTTGATTTCTTACTTTGACTCTTTTTAGATAATTCTGATTTTTTTTCATTTTCGTTTAATAAACTTGATTTCTTACTTTGACTTTTTTGAGATAATTCTGATTTTTTTTCATTTTCGTTTAATAAACTTGATTTCTTACTTTGACTTTTTTGAGATAATTCTGATTTTTTATCCTCTTCGTTTAATAAACTTGATTTCTTACTTTGACTTTTTTGAGATAATTCTGATTTTTTATCTCCTTCATTTAATAAACTTGATTTTTTACTTTGAGATTTTTGAGATAATTCTGATTTTTTATCTCCTTCATTTAATAAACTTGATTTTTTACTTTGACTCTTTTTAGATAATTCTGATTTTTTATCTCCTTCATTTTCATTATTAGATTTTTTACTTTGACTCTTTTTAGATATTTCTGATTTTTTTTCATCTTTATTTTCATTATTTAATTGATTACTTTTTTTACTTCCTTTACTGCTTTGACTAGGACTTTTAATATATTTATTATTATAAGATATAGGAGGTAAATTATTTAAATTTTCATCATTAGTATCACTTTTTAAGATGTCATCAAATAAAGGTTTATTTTCTTTATTAATATTTTGACTGACTTCATTATTATTTTTATTATCAGTTATTTTTGGAAGAGAAACATTATCATTTTTATTTTTTATACTTAATTTACTTTTTTCACTTTTATTTTCATTTTCTAAATTTTGACTTTTTTGGCTTTTTGAATGTTGAGATAATTTATTTTCTTTATCTTCATTTTCTAAATTTTGGCTCTTTTGGCTTTTTTGGCTTTTTGTATGTTGAGATAATTTATTTTCATTATCTTCATTTTCTAAATTTTGGCTTTTTTGGCTTTTTGTATGTTGAGATAATTTATTTTCTTTATCTTCATAATTTAACATATCAGATTTTTCACTTTTACTTTTCTTACCACTTGAATTTTGAGATAGTTTATTTTTATTACTTTCAACTTCTTCATTCTCTTTATTATTTAATACATCAGATTTTTCACTTTTACTTTTCTTAGCACTTGAATTTTGAGATAATTTATTTTTATTACTTTCAACTTCTTCATTATCTTTATTATTTAACACATCAGATTTTTCACTTTTACTTTTCCTACTAATTGAATTTTGAGATAATTTATTTTTATTACTTTCAACTTCTTCATTATCATTATAATTTAATATATCAGATTTTTCACTTTTACTTTTCCTACCACTTGAATTTTGAGATAATTTATTTTTATTACTTTCAACTTCTTCATTCTCTTTATAACTTAAATTTTCCTCTTTTGATGTTTCACTTCCTGATTTTTCATTTTCTTTTTCTTCATTTTCTGAACTTATATTTGATTTGCTTTCTTCTTCTTCTTTACTCATTTTTTTTATTTTTATTATTAGATAACTCCAAAAAGAAAATAAAAAAATATTTTTTTTAGTTTTTATATTTAAATGTCTATAATTAAGGAAAAAGAAAAAGTTTTATTGGAATTGATGGGTCCTCAAAGTACTTTAGAAGAAAGAAATAAAGTTATTAAAAATTCTAATATTACTGAAAAGTATTTAAATTTAAATTTTGATTTTGATAATTCAAAAAAAAACGATTTTTTAATTTATGAAAATAATGATTTAAAAAATTCAGAAAAAAAAAAGAAAGAAAATAACATAAATGAAATAAAAGCAAATTCTCATATACAAAATTTAAATGATAATATTTCTCAAATTGAAACTAATAATTTTTTAACAAAAAACAAAACAGAAAACATAAATATTAATTATCATATTTTAAATATGAATAATTCAAACAATAATAATATTAATAATATACAAAAGAAAAATTTAATAAAAGAAAAAAAAACACAAAAAAATTATCAACAAGAATCAACATATATAAATTATTTAGTAACTTCTGCCCAAAATTTACTTCAAAGTGGAAAAATAACTTTAGAATATTTAAACACTCCTGAAAAAAAAATAATAAATAAAATAAAAACTGAAATAAATAATTTAAAATTAAAAAAATGTTCAAATAAAATATGTTCAAAATACTTTGAACCAACAAATTTAAATTCATATTATTGTAAAGAATGTTATAATGCTTATATAAAGGGAGATTATTGTTTTTATTGTGGAACAATATATAGAGATTTTAAAGGAAATGAAACTAATAATGATGATAAAAGTTGGATTCAATGTGATTATTGTCATAAATGGGATCATATACAATGTGAAAGTGAAAAAGGTGTTTTTAAAAATTTATCTCAATTAAATAAAAATGATAATTTTAAATATATTTGTCCTATTTGTAGAATTAAAAATCATAATAAAAAAGGAAATAAGAAAAATAAATTTAAAGGCTTTATTAGGAAAAATAAAATTGTGCAAAGTGAAATTTATGAAGATATTTTAGAAATTTTGAAATTAAATGGAAATAAATAAAAAAAGTTTTATTTATTATTTTTGTTAATTATAGTTTGTTGATTTATAAAATAAATAAATATGAAAGGAGTGGTATTTTAAGTATGAATTATAATAAAAAATATTTTTGATTAAAAATATTAATTTTTGTAAAAAATAAAAAATTAAATTAAAATAAAACGGTTTTTTGATTATTTTATTTATGTTGAAAATTAAAATAATTATTTAATATTAAAAAATAATAAAAACATTAAACATGAATTTTTGATAAGAAAAAAAATGAGTCAATGTATTTATAAATTAAATATTTGTTTAATGGGCTTTTTATTTGTAATATCAATTTTCTCTTTAATAATATTAATAATAAATATATATTTTGATTTTCAAGATGAACAAAAAATAAATTATTTTGATCATTTAGTTTATATCAAATTTATAAATTTAATAATAGAAATAATAACTTGGATAATTGTGATTTTTTTTGGAGTTCATTCTTTAATTTATTTATCTTCAAATAAATTATTAATTTATATGAAAGTTTTATTCATTACTGTAATATTAGAAATGATAATAGAATATTTTTATTTTAGAAATTTAGATCATAAATTCACTTATAAAAATATAAGAATGATTTCTTTAAATATTATAACTTTTCTGAAAATCATTTTTGGAATTTTAAGTGTAATTTTTGGAATATGTGAAAATAATATTTTATTAAAAGAAATTGAAAGTTATCCTTTAAATAATATTGATGATGAAATAACTGAAGATTTATATAAAAATATAATTTTAATGAGTAAAGAACCAAATAATTCTTCACTCCAAAGACAATATAATCAATTACGTAAATCAATTAATCAATAAACATGAAAAAAAAATTTGAATGTTCCAAAATTAACTAAATAAATCTAAAAAAAAATTATTAACCATATATAAAAATATAAATAAAAATACATAATAATTAAAAATAAAATAGAAACAATACATAAATACATATAAAAAAAATGGATGAAACTTCAAAAGAAACTCAAGAAATAAAAATTCCAATAACAAGACCGAAAAGATCTTCATTAAAAATGTCAAACCCAATAAATATTCCAGGATTAACAGATTTAAACTCAAAAAAAAGACATAGTGTAAGTTTTAAAATGGGAACTCATTTTTCGATAGAAAAAGTAAAAGCAAAATTTGAAAATATAGATAATTTAGAAAAAAAAGAAAACACAGAAAAAAAAAAAAAATTTATGGAAAATAGAAGACAAAGTGTTAAAAATGAATTTTCTTTAGTCAAAGATTTATTAAAAAAAAAAAATATGGATGAAATTGAAGAAAGTGATGAAGATGAAGAAATTAAACAAAATACTAAAAAAAATATTGAACAAGGAAAACAAAATTTAAATGATAGTTTAAGTTCAAATTCAAGTTCTTCAAGTTCAAAAAGTAATAATAGTTCTAATAGTAATAGTTCTAACTCTGAAAGTGAAGAAAAAAAAAAGAAAAAGAAATCTCAAAAAAAAATTAATTTAAATAAAAAAGAAAAATATATCATTGAAAGTAATATTATTAGTTTTAATTATTTAATGGGAAGTGATAATACTATTAACAAAGATGCTTATATTAAATTGAAAAATGAAAAAGAAAATTTAGAATCAAAATTAAATAAAATTAAAATAATTATGGAAGAATTAAAAGTTAAATTTGATTTGGAAATTTCTAAAAGAGATGGTAAAATATTAACTTTAAAAGAACAAAATGATAATTTTCAAACTATAATAAATAAATATAATAATTTACAAAATAATTTAAAAAAAGAAAAAAATGAAATTCAAAGTCAATTATTTAAAGAATTAAAAAAAAATGAACAATTAAATGATAAAATAGAACAATTAAATCAATATATTAAATTAAAAAATGAACAAATTAATATAAATAATAAATATTCAATTGAATTAATTAGTATTGTTAATAATTTAAAAGAGAAAGTTGATAAAGATAAAAACCAAAGAAAACAAAATCAAGTAGTTAATAATTTAAATAAAGAAATACAAAATTTAAAAAAACAATTACAAACAAATAAATCAATGGCTTTAGGTTTAGAAGCAAAAAATAAAATATTAGAAAATAATTATAGAACATTATCTTATTCTTATAATGAATTAAAAAATTTACAAGAAAAAGAAGAAAATAATAAAAATGATTTTCATTTCAGATTTTCTTCAAGTCCGAATCTAACAAAAAAAAAAAATAATAATAATAATAAATTTAATCAATATTATACTAATTTTAGAAATAAAAATCCAATTTATCTTTTAGATGAAAATAATGATAAAACAAAAATCAATTATTTAAAAAGTTATGATAATAAAAATGAAAATGAAAATTTTTTAATGTCTGAAAATGTTTTACCTAAAATTTTTTCTACTTCAAGAAGTGCAAAAGATTATAAATCTCTGAAAAATTATACTCAAATGGATATTTTTCATACTCAACATGATATAAGTAATATTAATCAAATGATGAGTGATATTATTAATGATATTAATAATTAATTTTTGCTCTTTAAAACAATTATTTTAATTTTTGTTAATTTGATTTTTTATTATATTTGATGTTTATTGGTAACAATTTATTTTAATTTTTCTTTATCTTAAAAAATAAATAAAGATTTATTTATTATTTTTTTTTGGTGTTGATAAATTATGTAAAAATTGTTTTAATAATATTTTATTTTTTTTTATTCTTTTATATGAAATTTCCTTAATAAAGCTTCTTTTGAAACATCTCGTAAATCTGATCTTTCTTTTCTTAATTTATTAATTTCAACATTTTCTGAATATTCTAACATTTTTGCTAATTCTTCATTTTGAGTCATTAAATAAAATAAAAGAAGAAATAATAATATATAAGTTATACTTAATGAAATTAATGTTGTTTTATATGTTTCAAACTAATTTTAATTTTTTATATTCTTACAAAGTAAATATATGATTCCATCATTATTAATTATTTTAAATTCATAGAAATAAAAAAAATAACTTTTTATAAATTTTTTATTTTTATTGTTTAATAATAGGTTTTTTTTGTTTAAATTTTTTCTTTAATTTAATCTTTTCATCTTCTTTACTTTCTTCTTTATTAAATTCATTTTTTTCATCATTATTTTTTTCTTGATTATTATCTTCTTCTTCTCTTTTTCTTTTTTTATTAATAGCTTTACTTTTTTCATAATTTTTTATAATAAAATTATTTTCTCTAATTCCTTGTTTAATTTCAGTTTTCAATAAATTTTTTCTAACATTCTTATCAAAATTAATTTTTTCCATTAAATTATGCCATTTAAATTTATGTAAATATTTAATAGTCCATAAATCATCTTTATAAGGACATTTTTTATTTCCTCCAATTGGTTTTCCATTTAATTGATATTCACATAATTTAGCAAAAATTTTATCTTCAAATTCAATCCAACCTTCTTTATACCCTTGTATTTTTTTTCCGTTTTCATCTGAAATTTTTTCTGGTAATGGAACTAAATATATTCTTTCTATTCCATAATCTCCTAATAATTTTCTAAATGAATTTACTGTCATTCCTAATGGAATATTACTTATATATATTAATCCACTTCTTCTTATTTTTTCTTTAATTTCATTTATGTTTGTTAAATTTTCTGGGTTTTGAAATAAATCTATATTTTCATATTCATTTATTTCCTCTACCATTTTTTTTTTAAAGATAATAATTTTTTTGAATTTTAAATATAAAAATAATAAATAATTCTCAAAGGGAATTCTACAATGAAATTTATTTCTACCTGAAAATATAATAATGAAAAGATTAGAATTAAAAAAATAAAGGAAAATGGATTTAAAATATGTGAAATTATAAATAAAATATTTGTAAAAGCAAAAACTAGTAATTTAACATTCATTAAAGATATTCTCCTTCAAAATAATTATTGATTTCATTATCTAATTTACCTAAATGAGGATCAATATTATTTTATTAAAGATAAAGATTTAAATTAAGGCAGACATATTCTTCATAAATATTAACCTTTTTTTCAAAATCTTTCTCAAAATTGTAAAAATTTATAATTCATTATAAAATAATCCCTTTTCAAGCCAATATATAAAATAATTCTTTCATTGAAAATACATCAAACTTTTTGTAATTGTTTGAATAATAGTTCATATTTTTCATTTCCATCAAACTTTTCAATCAAGTCGGATTTTTTTTCATCTTTTTTTAATCTTTTTATTTCATTATTTAAATTAATAAATCTATTAAAAATATTGTTTAAAAAAATAAAATCAATTGAATTTCATTGAACCTTTTCTTTAAGTTTTGTTCCTAATTCATTTTTTATTATTTTTATTTTACAATTTGTTAGAATATTTTCATAATATTTTTTCTTTCAATAATTTATTTTGAATATCAATAAAATAAAATCATTATTCATTTTTATTTTTATTTTTTCCTAATA
>JAEEGK010011417.1_pt1 | contig 20297 bp, 19 predicted proteins | sample 8958771 | NCBI WGS metagenome assembly JAEEGK01 (sample SAMN16246547, study PRJNA631951) | gut metagenome | biome: gut microbiome; feature: rumen; material: SC-attached | host: Bos | place: Iran: Karaj | collected 2018-10
AGTGAACGCTGAGGAATATTAAACCCAAGCAAGTGTTTCACCAGAGTGGTGAGCAGAGAAGTCTCATGAGTTCAACGGGCCGGCCGTTTCGATGCTTCTCACTCACAAAAACATTCGGCTATGAGACAATTAACAATTAACGTTTGTGAAGAAGATTCTGTATTCTTCAAAGAGTTAGTAAAGCGATTTGGCGGACAAATTGCAAGTGAGAAACAAGTGGACGACGAGCATGTGGACGTGTTCGAACGGGCGCGGCTTGCGCTCCGCATCCTGAATGAGGAGGGCGTCATCAAGCGTAAAGGCGACTACGCGTACATCTATAAGCTTATTGACAAAGGCCATGTGAAGGGCTTGGGCAAGTTTGAATCTACAAAATCCTTCCTTCTGTTCCTTAAAGAGATGGGCGTGAAGGATTTGCCAGGCTGCACTACCATCGATGAAGCTTACAAGAAAATCGACGGGCGGTTTCCAAACTGGAAATTTACTGACACCGACGACCCAGGGAGGACAATCAGAAGAATCAACGTGGGCAATCGTTTTCTTAGTGTTATGAACAAGGGATTTTAGAAAAGCCGTGCGGTTTTCCGTGAATGTTGCGCCAAACCCGTGGTATTTCCCGTTACCGCATGTTTTTATTCTCTTTACTTTCAAAAAGGCATTATAATTTCGCGCTCAGAAACCAATCGGGGAGAAAGGACGTCCCTCCTTCCGAGCGGTAATAACCAAAGAAATTGATTATGATGGATTTAATTAAAAATCGTAATGATAGCGAGCAGCGGATGACTTCGCTGGAGATTGCTGAAGTGACGGGTAAGAGTCACAAGAATGTGATGCAGTCCATCAGAAACATGGAGCCTGCATGGAAGAAAGTTAACGGGCTGAAATTTCAGCTGGTTGACTACAAGGACAAGAAGGGGGAACTTCGCCCCTGTTACTCTTTGACAAAGACCGAGTGTCTGTATGTGGCAACGAAATTCAACGATGAGGCACGCGCCAAGCTGGTGCTTCGCTGGAAACAGCTGGAAGAGGAACGGCTGAAAAGGGAGATGAAACCGATGACCGACCTCGAGATCATGTGCCGCGCCACACTCATCCTGAAAAAGAAGGTAGAGCAGAAGGAGAATCTGATTGCCGACCTGCAGCCGAAGGCTGACTACTGTGACGAGGTTCTCGACTCTACCGACTGTCTGACGATGACGCAGGTGGCCAAGGGCTTGGGGATGACGGTACACGAGCTGACGCAGCGGCTGCTGAAGGAGCGCGTCATCTACGAGCAGAGCGGCCAGTACATGCTCTATGCGCCGTATGCCCGCCGCCACTACGCCCGCAACCGCACGCACTTCCACCGCGACCTGTTCGGCAATCCGCACACGCACACCTATCTGGTATGGACGGAACGCGGCAGGGAATTCATTCACTCACTTTTTTGCTAACAATTAAAAACTCAATGAAACTATGGAAAAAACTGTATTAATCGTAGAACAGCTGCCGCTCCAGGAGCGCAGCTACAACGACCGCAACGGTCAGCCTCAAGTGTTCGCAAGCCGCGGCTTCGTACTCACCGACGGCATCGACACCTTCTATGCCGAGATGACGGGCGACAAGGCCCGCTCTTGTCAGGAGCTGGACAAGAACAGCCTCCACCGTGTGCAATGCCAGCTACAGGAACGCTCGTACAAGGACAAGGACGGAGCGGTTCACCACGCGACGGAGGTGAAGATTGTTAATATCATGTAGGGAGACAAGGAGTTGCAAGGAGTTCAAGGAGTTGCAAGACGATAGTTCCGCTGGCGCGAGCCCCTTGAACTTTGAACTTTAAACTTTGAACTGCGGCTTCGCCGCTCTTCTGTGGGCAAAACATTAGAGACTATGCAAGATAAGAAACCAAAGAAACTGAGAGGTACGGCCACCATCTACGCCGACGACCGTTTCGACTTCCGTCCGCAGGCGGAGGGGAGTCCGGCCCAGGTGGACAAGAAAAGCGTCGGCCGCTCGAGCTTCTACAAGACGACCTCGGAGAAAGAGCCACAGCTGGTGGCTCACCTCTCCGTGGCAGCCGACAGCCCCGACCCTGTGGCTCAGATGCAGGAAGACCTTGCATCGCTGACCAAGGGCATGGAGACCAAGACAGACGTTCAGCCCAAAGGCAAACTGCTGGTTGACAACGACGGTCTCAGAATCTATACAAACAACTCCCGCAAGACCATCACGGTGGTCCAGGAGATTGATTTGTCCGCTCATCCTAATTACGAGAAATTCATGTTGAACCAAATGCAGCAAATATTCAGATGTTTTACTATCAACGAAACCTCCTTTCGCAAACTGACGAGTGCACCAAGGAAGTGTTCACGCAAATAGTCACCTCGTCGGACGTCATCGGCACCATCAACAGCGTGCGCTCCATCTGCGTCGATGCTGACGGGCTGGAGAGGCAGGGCCGTGCCGACGAGGCCAGGGCGAGGCGCGAGGAGGCGTCGCGGCTGAAGAGGAAGCTGCCCGGCTTCCTGTTCCAGGCAACCTTCGACGAGAGCACCGCGAAGAACGGGCGCAGGGGACGCTGGCGCAAGCAGAGCGCCGCAAGGCTGACAGGCCTCTACGTGTGCGACTTCGACCACGTGGACAACCCCCGCGACGTGTTCGAAGGATGGCTGCGGGAACACCCCTCCTCCGATGCCTCCGACCCGAAGGGCGGACTGCTCAGCGACCTCGGCATCTGCCTGGTCTATGTCACCCCGAGCGGTCACGGGCTGAAGGTGGTGGCCACCGCCGACGCCCGCCGCGGCAACCTCATCGGGAACCAGCGCTGGCTGGCCTCTCAGCTGGGCATGCAGACCGACGAGGCTTGCAAGGACGCAAGCCGCCTGTCGTTCGCCTGCCGCCTTGACGACATCCTATTTATTCACCAACAAACACTTTTTGATTATGAAAATGACTACGATAAAAAATTTGGCGATGCTTATCGCGCGGGTAATTCTTCTGGCAGTCTTTTTGCCGATAACTCTCATTCTGACCATCGTGGCGACGCCGCTGGCCAACCTGACGCTGGCGATGCACAGGCCGACGGCCAGGCTGCTGACAGCCATCAGCAAGACGCTGAGCTAAACATTGAGCGCAACGATGAAGGTAAATACTGTTACAAATCGGTACCCTACGCCAAGATCGAGCAGGCCTGGTGGTCTGCCAACGGCGGCGAGCCGAGTGTTGGCGAGCGCCACACGCGTATGCTCAAGTTTTTTGGCCGACTCCGTTACATCTGCGATAACAACGCGGACGTGGTCATCAGGGTCGCTGCGCATCGTGGACTTGGGATGGACGAACTCAGGAACCTCGCCCATTCGGCTTGTGGCAAGCCACTACTGCCGAACGTCCCCAAGGACTTCCGTGCTGTGCTTGAGAGTGCTGGTGTTCCAATGGCTGTGGCCACACCAAGCGGAGAGATTATGGCAAAGCCTGCAATCGATTATGCCTACTGGTGGCATCGTCTGCAACCTCTCCTTTGTGATGGTTTCAACGAGGCCGTTGCCGGTGTGCCCGACCACGTGAAAATCGGAGCGGTACTCGCGAGCGGCGCGATGTTCGGCACGTACCTCACGCGCTGCTGGTTCCGCCACTTCGACGGCAAGGACCTGCGCCTGTCGTTCATCGTCTACATCGTGGGCGACGCCGCCTCAGGCAAGTCGTTCATCATCGACCTCGACCGTCAGATCATGGCGTGCATGAAGCAGGCCGACAAGCCCGGGCGAGAGTGGGAGCGGCAGTACAAGGAGGACAAGGTTCGGCGGCAGACCTCTGCCAAGAACCAGAAGGAAGCCGCACAGGAAATCAAGCACCCCGTCATCCGCTACGTGCCGAGCACCATCTCGAACGCGAAGCTGTACGCCCGATTGACCGATGCCTACGACGAACAGGCGGACATGCACTTGCACCTGTACACGCTGGAGAGCGAGCTGGCAACAGCCCTGCGCGTTCAGACAGGCTCATGGGCAGGCAAGCTGGACTTGGAGCTCAAATCGTTCCAGAACGAGGAGGCGGGCGTGGACTACGCCAACGAGCAGAGCGTCAACGGCCTGATACAGGTGAACTGGAATCAGGTCATCTCGGGAACGATGGACGCGCTGCAGCGCAAGATTCGCCCTGCCAACATCCTCGACGGCTACGCCACGCGCCTTGCCGTGTTCCTCATGCCGAGCAACGACTTCGCCATGATAGACCGCAATCAGGTAGTGCGCTCCCGTGCGCAGAACGAGGCCCTGAAGCAATGGGGCTACCGGCTGGACGGGCTGAAGGGGGAAATCCCCGCCAAGAAGCTGGTCGATGCCGCCTACGACTGGGTGGCTCAGAAGACCACCGAGGCGCGGCTGAACGAGGACCACATCCTCGACTACTTCCGCAAGCGAGTGCCCATCTACTTCGTGCGCTACGGCATCGTGCACGCCATCCTGAGCGACTACGAGCACTTCGCGCAGACGGGCAAGCTGAGCATCACCAAGCGGAGCGTGGACTTCGCCAGGCTCGTCGCCGACTTCATCCTCTACATGCAGATGTACATGTTCGGCCAGCAGGTGAAAGAGGCACAGGAACGCGTCGCCCAGAACTTCGTGCCGTGCGAGAAGGAGACGAAAAAGACCCGTTTCTTCGAGTCATTGCCTGATGAGTTCACAATTAGCGAGATTGAGCAAACCTGTAATATAGCGAAGAAAACCTTGCAAAACAACCTATTCGATTGGACAAAGCAGGGTTACATGAAGCGTATTGCTAAAGGTAAGTATAAGAAACTTGTAAAACAACTCATATGAAAACATTATCAAGAGGCCAGCGAAACCACAACTGGCTGAATATTCGGAAATCAGGAAACAGATGGGCAGGGATGGCCAAGAAACAACTCGACCCGAGTTTCGTGCAGTTCACGAGCGACAAGATGGGCTTCCGTGCTGCGTTTATCATCCTGAAGCGTTACTACAACGTTTACCACTTGCTGACTATCGAGCAGATCATCAACCGATGGGCACCACCACAAGAGAACGTAACGCGGAACTACGTAAACTACGTTAAAACCATGTGTCTGCTGGGCGACAATCAAATCCTCCCACTGTTCGAGGCCAATCCCAAGAAATGGACGCAAATCGTCTACTACATGGCGACCTGCGAGTGTGGCGCTAAGCCGCAGATGAAGGACATCGAAGAAGCCTTCGATTTGGTGTTCAGAGCCCCCTCCAACTCCCCCCAAGGGGGAGAGCCCGGAGCTGCTTGAGTACAGTGAAGAGTGAAAAGTGAAGAGTGAACAGATGCCTTCCTACTCACAACTATTAACTGTAAACTATGAACTGGTAACTAATAAATAACCCAAGCTACGACCCACAGCGGCAACGGGAGGTGAGAGCCCTCTGGTGAGACAATTCCCCAAACGATTTTCATGCGAATCAACAACTCCAGCCCGAAAGGACTGGAGTTCTTTGTAAACACCTGATGATAATCCGATTAGGATTCTCGAATAGGATTTCCTTGGAAATGCCCGAATGCCCGAATGCCCGAATGCCCGAAAAACTACCTATAAAAACCTACGTTCGGCTCTTGCCCGCATCTCTTGCCAGCCAAGAAGGAAGGATAGTCACGGAATAGTCGGCCCTAATTCTTTCTTACGTCTCCCGGCAGGAAGCCGTATTCATCCTTGAAACATTTGGTGAAATATGAGGGGGCTGCGAAACCGACGGCATAGGCGACCTCGGAAACGCTCTTGTCGGTGGTGAGCAACAACTGGTAGGCGCGGTTCAGACGGGCGGTGCGCAACAGCTCGACGGGCGACGAGCCGGTGACGGCCTTCACCTTTCGGTAGAGCTGCACACGACTGAGGTTCATGTCGGACGCGAGATCCTCGACGCTGACATCGCTGTCCTCCAAACGGGCCTCGACGACTTTCTTGAAACGGGTGATGAACAGCGACACGGCTCCAGGCTCATTATCGTCGTCATCAGCAGCAGCTGCGTCGTCGTCCTGACTCTGGGGGGCGTCGGAGACGTCGTTACGCTCTTCTCTCACGGGGCTTCCGGCGGCACTGGGCACATCCTCGGGCTTCAGGCTCCACAGGGTGTTGAGCACGCGCTCACGCTGCAGGGCTATCCTACGGAGATGGTACATATAGAAGAGGACGAACACCACGACCAACATGAGGATGAGACCGAGGGCGAGCCAGTTGACCATGCGCTGGGAGTCGAGCTCGTGAAGGTAGTTATCAGCCTTCTGGTGCAGTTCGTCGAGACGGGCCGCCTGCCGCATGAGCTCCTCGCTCTGCATCTGCAGCACCTTGGCATTGTCGCGGGTGACGAGGGCGGACATGAGCATGGTCTCCTTCTCGTAGGGCTTGCCCTCAAGGATCTTCACGGCGAGGTCGATGATCTGGTCGCCGTGGGTGGGATAGATATAGGAGGCGTCGAGCAGGGAGTCGCGCACGAGCTGGATGCCGCCATTCGCACCGGGCAGACCGTCGATGCCGCAATAGAGCACTTTCTCGCCCAGCACTTTACGCGCGCCCATGGCGGTGCGGTCGTTGGCACCGAACACCAAATCGACTTGCTCATTGGGGTGGCTGGCGCGCCACTGGCGCGTTGTCTCATAGGCGGTGGGCTCTGTCCAGTCGCCTTGCAGCGAGGCGACGACCCGGATGCCGGGATAGCCGCTGAGGGCGTCCATGAAACCGTTGTGGCGCTCGATGGCGGGCGACGACTGGGCGAGGCCCTTGATCTCGAGCACTTGTCCGCGGCCGTGGAGCCGTGAGGCGATGTACTCGCCCATGACGTGTCCCATCTCGTAGTTGTCGGCGCTGATGAAGGCGGTGTGCTTCTGCGAGCTGGTCTTGCGCTCGAACACGATGACGGGGATGTGCTTGTCGTAGGCGCGGTCGATGGCGGGTGAGATGGTGCGCACCTGGTTGGGGGCTACGATGAGCAGGTCGATGCCGCTCTCGACGAGGCTGTCGATCTGCTGTACCTGACGCTCGTCGCTGTCGTAGGCGGCGGCGAACTTCAAATCGACATTGCCGTGGAAGTAGGCTCCCATGCGCAACTCGGCATTCTGCTTGTCGCGCCAGATGTCGTCGGAGCACTGTGACACGCCCACACGATACTCTTTCTTGCTCTCGGAGCAGGAGAGCAGGGAGAGGACTATGATGATTGAAAACAACAAACTCTTTCTCATATCAACCTTCTTGATGAGTGTAACTCTAATCAATTAAAAAAATCGCTGAATGGGATTACGCCTTGGATGTCGGTTATGGTGTCGGTTTTTAGTATTTCCCACTCTCTTGTTAGTAGTTTATTCGGGAATCAGGTCACGCCCGAATCCTTTTTTGACAACTGCAAAGATACAAAAAAAATTATTACTTGCAAATTTTACAGGCATTTTATCCTAACATTTAACCTTGAGGAACCGCAGGAAGGCTTCCCAGGGACGGGAGTGGCGCCTACGGGCCGCCGCCTGCCGGTTGAGGGGAAAACGGGATATTTTTTTGACAGATAAGGGCAAGTTGGGGCGCCCGGAATTTGGAAGTGGACGGAAAAAGAACTAACTTTGCGGCATATTGAAAAAAGAATACGCATTTCAGACTTATATTTGAGACACAAAAATGAAAAGACGCAGTTTCTTCTTCGTCATCGCGGCACTGGCAGCAATGGCCGCTCACGCCACGGTGACACGCGACAAGGCAGACTATGTGAACCCGATGATCGGCACGGAGGGCATGGGACACACGTTTCCCGGTGCCTGCGCACCCTTCGGCATCGTACAGCTCAGTCCGGAGACGGACACCATCCCCCACAACATCGACGGGAAGTATGTGGGCAAGGTGTATGACTATTGTGCCGGATACCAGCATACGGACAACACCATCGTGGGATTCAGCCATACGCACCTGAGCGGCACGGGCCACTCGGACCTGGGCGACATCATGATCATGCCGCAGACGGGCGCGCTGCTGCTGAACCCGGGCACGAAAGAGAATCCCGACGGGGGCTACCGGCAACGCTTCGCTCACGACACGGAGAAGGCGAGCCCGGGCTACTACGAGGTGACACTGGGCAACGGCGTCAGGGCGCAGCTGACCGCCACGACGCGCACGGGCATCCACCGCTACACATACCCCGAGGGGGAGGGACAGCGTATCATCGTGGACCTGCTGCACGGCATCTACAACTACGACGGGAAGGTGCTGTGGTCGACGCTGCGCGTGGAGAACGACACGCTGCTGACGGGCTACCGCATCACCGACGGATGGGCCCGCTCGAACTACACCTACTTCGCCATCTCGTTCTCGAAACCCATGAGCAGCTACGGCTACCGCGACAGGAAGAAGGAGAACTACGTGGGCTTCTGGAGGAAATTCGACCGCTACCACAACTTCCCCGACATCGCAGGGCGCAGCGTGGTGGCCTACTTCAACTTCGACGAACAGACGCGGACGGGCAACGAACTGACGGTGAAGGTGGCGCTCTCGGCAGTCTCTACCGAGGGAGCCCTGAAGAACCTGCGGGCAGAGGCCGGCGGAAAGTCGTTCGAGACACTGTGCCAGGAGACCCGCAACGCCTGGGAGCGCGAGCTGGCGGTCATCGACTGCGAGGGCACGGACAGCCAGAAGGCGATGCTCTACACGTCGCTCTACCACACGATGATCAACCCGTCGGTCTATATGGACGTGGACAGGCAGTACAGGGGCGTGGACGGGAACATACACCGTGCCAGCGACTTCGACAACTACACCATCTTCTCGGTATGGGACACCTACCGCGCGGAGCATCCGCTGCTGGGACTGCTGAAACCGTCAAGAAACACGAACATGGTGAAGTCGATGATACGCCACCAGCAGCAGAACATTGTGGGCATGCTGCCCGTATGGAGCCTGATGGGCAACGAGGGGTGGTGCATGACGGGCTACCATGCCGTCACGGTGCTGGCGGACGCCATCGTGAAGGGTGCCGACATCGCCCACGACGAGGCGATAGACGCCATGACACAGACTGCCACCAACCGCTACTTCCCCAGCATCGCCGACTATATGGAACTGGGATTTGCGCCCTTCGACACGGACGCGACGGCTGCCTCGAACACGCTGGAATATGCCTTCGACGACTGGGCCATCTATGCGGCCGCCAAGGCGGTGGGCAACGAGCGCGTGGCAGAGACCTTCAGGCAGCGGGCGCTGAACTACCGCAACACCTTCGACCGGCGGACAGGGTTTGCGTCGCCTCGCTACCGCAACGGTGAGTTCAAGAAAGACCTGGACCCCTATCAGACCTACGGCGAGGGATTCATCGAGGGCAACTCGTGGAACTTCTCGTTCCATGTGCCGCACGACGTATATGGGATGATGGAATGCATGGGCGGCGAGGCTGCCTTCCGCGACAGGCTGAACAGGCTGTTCGCCATGGACCTGCCCGCGAAATACTATGCTGACAACGAGGACATCACGGCGGAGTGCCTCGTAGGCGGATATGTGCACGGCAACGAGCCCAGCCACCATGTACCTTATCTATATGCATGGACCAGCACACCGTGGAAGACGCAGGAATGGCTGCGCACGATCATGAACAAGATGTACCGCAACGACATCAGAGGACTGGGCGGCAACGACGACTGCGGCCAGATGTCGGCATGGTATGTGTTCTCGGCGATGGGCTTCTATCCCGTGGCGCCGGGCAGCAACGAGTATGTGCTGGGGGCTCCCTACCTGCCTTATATGCGCGTGAGCCTGGAGAACGGAAAGACGGTAGAGATCAAGGCACCGAAGGTGAGCGACCGGAACCGGTACGTGCAGAGCGTGCGCATCGACGGCAAGCCCTACCCGAAGCTCTATATCACCCACGAGCAACTGACCGCCGGCTGCACCATCGAGTTCGTAATGGGAAGCAAACCGAACAAGAAACGGGGCCTTGCTACGGCTGACAAGCCCTACTCGCTCAGCGCCAGATGACACGGGGAAGGGCCATCTTCTGGCAGGAAGAGGCATCAAAACGGAAACAATCACTCATCCGGCGGTACTCGCCAGAACCAATAAAAAAGAAGGAGAAAGGGGGGGCAAGCCGTTACGCGCTTTTATCGATAGAGTCCCTCCTGAAGGATGATGTCGGCTACCGCACGGGGAACAAGGCGGGCAATGGAGCGCCCCTCACGAATGCGGCGGCGGATGTCGGTGCTGCTGATATTGATCAAAGGGGTGTGAACCAGACGCACATTGGGGGGCAGCGCAGCCTCGTCGATGGGAGAATCCTCACGCGGATAAATGACAATGGGGTATCGCTGGAGGAGCTCGTCGTGACGATACCACTGGGGGAAACGCTCCCAGTTGTCGCCGCCAATGAGCAGCGTGAACTGATGCTGGGGATAGTCGGCTGACAAAGCCTCCATGGTGTCGAAGGTGTACGAGGGGCGCGGAAGACGGAACTCGTAGTCGCAGGCCACCAGCCGACGCTCGTTCTGCAGGGCAACACGCGCCAGGCGCAGCCGCTGCCCGTCGTCGAGGAGGTCGGCCTGGCTCTTCAACGGGTTCTGCGGCGAGACCATAAGCCACACCTCATCGAGCGCCGCCTCACGGAGCAGAGCCTTGGCTAACCGCACATGGGCTTTGTGAATGGGGTTGAAGCTGCCGCCGTAGATACCTATCCGCATGATTCGCTATGCTTCTGTCGGAATGCCCAGATACTGCTGAATAACGGCAAGTGCGTCGTGCTCGGCCTGCTCCAGCTGGTCGTTGACCACGATGCGGTCGAACTGCGGAGCAAAGGTGAGCTCAAACTCGGCACGGGCGATGCGCTGGTCGATAACCTCGGGGGCATCGGTAGCGCGGCCTTCCAGGCGGCGGCGCAGCTCGTCGATAGAGGGTGGCTGGATGAAAAGACTCAGCGCCTCGTCACCATAATGGCGCTTGATGTTGACTCCGCCTTTCACGTCGACGTCGAAGACAACGTTCTGACCGGCCTCGAGCTGTCGCTCCACCTGTGCCTTGAGCGTGCCATAGAAACGGTCCTGATACACTTCCTCGTACTCCAGGAACTCATCGGCGGCAATGCGCTCGCGGAACTCCTCGGGCGAGAGGAAGAAATATTCTACTCCGTGGCGCTCCTGTCCACGTGGAGGGCGACTGGTGCAGGAGATGCTGAACGCCAGTTTCAGTTCGGGATGCTCTTTCATGAGCCATCCGATGATGGTCGACTTTCCCGTTCCGCTGGGGGCCGAGATGATAATGCATTTTCCTCGATTGTTGTTCATGTGTATCAGAGTTTCAAGTTTAGTATTTCGAAATTCAGAAGTGAAAGGCGCAGGGACAAGAGCACGAGCCGCAGAGGCTTACAGCGCATTGAGCACCTGCTCCTTGATCTGCTCGAGCTCGTCCTTCATCTTCACCACGATGTTCTGCATCTCGGCATTGTTGCTCTTCGAGCCGGTAGTGTTGATCTCGCGTCCCATCTCCTGGGCGATGAAACCCAGTTTCTTGCCTTGTCCGGCAGGCTCGTCCATCGTCTCGCGGAAATACTTGAGATGGTTGGTCAGGCGCTGTTTCTCCTCGCTGATGTCGAGTTTCTCTATATAATAAATCAGTTCCTGCTCCAGCCGGTTCTTGTCGTATTCGGCCTCAGGGATGGACTTCAGTCCCTCAATGATGCGGCTGCGGATTTTCTCAACACGCGCTTTCTCGTAAGGCTCTATAGAGGTGAGCAATGTGGCGATATTGTGAATTTTCTCGTTGAACTTCGCCTGCAGGGCAGCACCCTCTTGCTGACGGAAGACGACGAGTTTGCCGATGGCATCGGCTACGGCGCCCTTCACAACAGCCCACTCTTCTTCGCTGAGCACCTCCGTCTCGGTCTTCGTGAGCACGTCGGGCATGCGGAGGAGCGTGTAGAACCAGTCTTCGGGAAGTGGGATTCCTGTCTTGGCAGAAATATTATTAATCTGATGGTAATAATTCTCAACAAGTGCCGCATTGATGGGAGTCGCATCGGAGCCTGCCTCTTTCTCTATCCACACATTAAAGTCAACCTTGCCGCGAATGAGTGCCTGTGCAATCATCTGCCGCATCTCCATCTCCTTCTCGCGATAGAGCGGAGCAATGCGCGTAGAGAGATCAAGAGCCTTGCTGTTTAATGATTTAATCTCAACATTTATTTTCTTCTCCTTATAGGTTACGGTAGTCTTTCCGTAGCCTGTCATCGACTGTATCATATCACTTTCTTGTTAATTTTTTGCAAAAGTACAAATATTCTTCGGAAAAATGAGTAATTTTGCAAATTATTTAGAGTCTTTTGAATATGGCTTGCATTTTAAATATAGAAACGAGTACGGATGTATGTTCGGTGGCAGTAAGCCAGGACGGAGCCTGCATCTTCCACAAAGAAGACCACAGCGGCCCCAACCATGCGGTCAGTCTGGGCGTGTATGTCGACGAAGCCCTGTCGTTCACCGACAACCATGCCATTCCGTTCGATGCCGTGGCTGTGAGTTGCGGTCCCGGCTCTTATACAGGCCTGCGCATCGGCGTGTCGATGGCGAAAGGCATCTGTTATGCCCGCGACCTGAAACTGTTGGCGGTGCCTACACTGGAACTGCTGTGTGTGCCTGTGCTGCTGCGCGAACTGGTTGACGAGAACGCCCTGCTCTGCCCGATGATTGACGCCCGTCGCATGGAGGTGTATGCCGGTATCTACGACCGTGCGCTGCGCCCTGTGCGTGAGGTGCGCGCCGACATTGTTGACAGCGAGACATACAAGGAATATCTGGACGAACGGCCTGTCTATTTCTTCGGTAACGGAGCCGCAAAATGCATGGAGGCCATCAACCATCCCAACGCCCACCTGATAAAAGGCATTGAGCCGCTGGGCAAATATATGTTCCCGCTGGCAGAGCGCAAGTTCCTGCGCGAGGAGTATGAGGATGTGGCCTACTTCGTGCCTTTCTATCTGAAAGACTTTGTAGCGAAGACGCCCAAGAAACTGCTCTAAGACAGCAGCGCCGCTGAAAAGAAGAGAGTAAGAAACAAGAAAAAACAACCCTATAATTGCGAAACAGACACAATGAACATCGAAGGTTTGGACTATAACACGCAGCGCGAGAAACTGGTACTTCCCGAGTACGGACGCGAGATTAAGAAAATGGTAGACCATGCCATCTCACTGCCCACGAAGGAAGAAAGGCAGAAGTGCGCCAACAGCATCATCGCCATCATGGAACGTATGTTTCCGCAGAACCGCGAGAACCAGGACTACAAGCACAAACTATGGGACCATCTGGCTCTGCTGAGTGATTTCAAGCTCGACATCGACTGGCCATACGACGTGGATGAGGCGCAGAAAATCACATCGAAGCCCGAGCCGCTGAAGTATCCAATGGAGAATATTCCTGTTCGCCACTACGGCAAGATGATGTTCGAGATTTTCGAAAAACTGAAGACCATGGAGCCTGGCGAGGAGCGTGATGAGCTGGTGCGCATCACCGCCAACCAGATGAAACAGAACCTGTATCAGTGGAGCCACGGCTCGGCAGACGACGAGAAAGTAATCTCCGACATGGCCCGTTTCACCGATGGAAAGATTCAGATTGACATCGACACGTTCAAGTTTGAGAAACTCATGCCCAAAGAGACTGAGAAGAAAAAGGGCAAGAAAAGATAATCGAGATTAAGCAGGTTTCATTGACAGTATTATGGCAGCATTTATCATAGAAGGCGGACATCCGCTCAGCGGCACGATTACCCCACAGGGTGCCAAGAACGAGGCCCTGCAGGTGATTTGTGCCACCCTGCTGACGGAGGACGAGGTGCGCATCAACAACATCCCGAACATTCGCGACGTGAACAACCTGATTCAGTTGCTGAAGGATATTGGAGTGAAAGTGACAAAAATCGCAGCCAGCGACTATTTGTTCAAGGCTGACGACCTGAACCTAACCTATCTGGAAAGCGACGAGTTTGTGAGGAAGTGCGCCGCATTGCGTGGCAGCGTGCTGATGATCGGTCCGCTGCTGGCACGATTCGGTAAAGCTGTCATCACCAAGCCGGGCGGTGACAAGATAGGGCGCAGGCGTCTGGACACTCACTTCCTGGGATTCAAATATCTGGGTGCCAAGTTTCAGCACTTGGACGACCGTAACGTATACGAGATTGCCGCCAAGCAGCTGAAGGGTTGTTACATGCTGCTCGACGAAGCCTCGGTGACAGGCACGGCCAACATTATTATGGCTGCCGTTGTCGCCAAAGGCACGACTACAATCTATAATGCTGCTTGCGAGCCTTACCTGCAGCAGCTTTGCCACATGCTGAACCGCATGGGAGCCAACATCAGCGGCATCGGCTCGAACCTGATTACCATTGAGGGCGTGAACAAACTGCACGGCACGGAGCACACGACCCTGCCCGACATGATTGAGATAGGCTCGTTTATCGGCATGGCTGCCATGATTGGCGACGGAATACGCATCAAGAACGTGTCGTTGCGCAACCTGGGAATCATTCCCGATGCCTTCCGCCGGCTGGGCGTAAAAATCAAAGTGGAGGGCGACGACCTGATTATTCCACGGCAGCCACACTATATCATCGACTCGTTTATTGATGGAACAATCATGACTTTGGCCGATGCGCCTTGGCCCGGACTGACGCCCGACCTGCTGAGTGTGCTCATCGTTGTAGCCACCCAGGCACGCGGCTCGGTATTGTTCCACCAGAAGATGTTCGAGAGCCGTTTGTTCTTCGTCGACAAACTGATCGACATGGGTGCACAGATTATTCTCTGCGACCCGCACCGTGCCGTCGTTGTAGGCCACGACAGGAAAATCAAACTCCGTGCCCAACGCATGTCGAGTCCCGACATCCGTGCAGGTATAGCCCTGCTCATTGCCGCCATGAGCGCCAACGGAACCAGCCGCATCGACAATATCGAGCAGATTGACCGTGGTTACGAGAATATTGAGAACCGACTGAATGCCCTCGGAGCAAACATAAGAAGAGAGGATTAGGATAATCCAAAGATTACTGACGAGCCGAAGAAACCGGTATAACATAGCAACGATGATCAAACCAGAGGATGTATACAAGATAGGAAAACTGGGGAAACCGCACGGTGTGAAAGGCGAGCTGACGTTCATGTTCGACGACGATGTCTTCGACAGAACCGATGCCGACTATCTCGTCTTGCTCATCGACGGCATCCTGGTACCTTTCTACATGGAGGAGTACCGCTTCCGCAGTAACGAGAGCGCCCTGGTGAAATTCTGCGATATTGACACGATGGACCGGGCCAGGGAACTGACAGGCTGCGAGGTGTTTTTCCCGCGCCATCTGGCCGACAGCGACGAAGAAATGGTCACGTGGGCGGAGATTGTCGGATTTACGCTCATCGACTCGAACACAGGACAAAAGGCAGGCACGATTGCCTCGGTAGACGATACGACTATCAACATCCTTTTCGAGCTGGAGAACGGAGCGCTGATTCCTGCCAGCGAGGAGCTGATTACAGGTGTCGACAAAGAAAACCGAACCATTAGCATCAGCCTTCCGGAAGGTATCTTGGATTTGTAACGAAGAAGAAATACTGAATTAGAATAAACAATGAAGAAACAAATAGCCATACTCGGCAGCACGGGTTCGATAGGCACGCAGGCACTTCAGGTGATCGAGGAGCATAGCGACTTGTATGAGGTGTACTGTCTGACAGCGAACAACAGGGTGGAACTGCTGGCCCAACAGGCACGGAAGTTCAAGCCTGCCGCCGTGGTGATAGCCAACGAGGCAAGATACGACGAGCTGAAAGCACTCTTGGCAGACCAGCCCGACATTAAAATCTATGCGGGAGCGGCCGCACTCGACCAGATAGTGGAGGCCGAGCCCATCGACATGGTGCTGACTGCCATGGTAGGATTTGCAGGCCTTTCGCCCACCATCCATGCCATTAAGGCCCGGAAGACCATCTGCCTGGCCAACAAAGAAACACTTGTGGTTGCCGGTGAGCTGATTTGCGAGCTGGCGCAGACATACCACTCCCCCATCCTGCCGGTAGACAGCGAGCACTCTGCTATCTTCCAGAGTCTCGTCGGCGAGGACCAGAACGAGATAGAGAAGATTCTGCTGACTGCCAGCGGCGGACCGTTCCGGCTGATGAGCGAGGACAAACTCGCCACCGTCACCAAGGCCGACGCGCTGCGCCATCCGACATGGGACATGGGCGCAAAGATTACCATCGACAGTGCCACGATGATGAACAAAGGCTTCGAGGTTATCGAGGCCAAGTGGCTGTTCGGTGTAGAGGCCGACCAGATACAAGTGCTGGTACACCCGCAGAGCATCGTCCATAGTGCCGTACAGTTCCGCGACGGTTCCGTGAAGGCACAGTTGGGCGTTCCCGACATGCGGTTGCCTATCCAGTATGCATTCTCATTCCCCCAGCGGCTACATCTCACGGGCGAGCGACTGGACTTGTTCAAGCATCCGCTGGAGTTCTTTGAGCCGGACTTAAAGAAATTCCGCTGTCTGGCATTGGCGTTTGAGGCCATCAGGCAGGGTGGCAACATGCCGTGTATCGTCAATGCCGCCAACGAAATAGTGAACCGCGCATTCCTGGAAGACCGTTGCGGATTCCTGCAGATGAGCGACATTATTGCACAGACCATGCAACGTGTGCCGTTTATCAAGGCGCCCTCGTACGAAACATATGTGGAGACCGACCGTGAGGCCAGGCGCGTGGCAAGTGAGCTTGTAAACGGATAACAAACAAGCGTTCAATACATAGCAGAAAGCATAGAAAGAACAAAAACATTTTCAACTGTAAATTACAAATAATAATATATGGAAATTTTCATGATCCGATTGCTCCAGTTCATTCTGGCAATCTCACTCTTGGTACTGCTCCATGAGGGCGGCCATTTCTTCTTCAGCAAGCTCTTCGGTGTGCGCGTGGAAAAATTCTTTATCTTCTTCGACCTCGGCATCGGCAAATGGAGCGGCAAACTGTTTAAGTTTAAACCAAAGAAAAGCGATACCGAATATGGCGTTGGCTGGCTTCCGTTAGGTGGTTACTGCAAAATATCGGGTATGATTGACGAGAGTTTCGACACTGAGCAGATGAAAAAGCCTGTGCAGTCGTGGGAATTCCGCTCGAAGCCCGCATGGCAGCGCCTGTTGATTATGATTGGGGGCGTGCTGGTCAACTTCCTGCTGGCTCTCTTCATCTATTCGATGATTCTGTTCCATTGGGGCGACACTTACATTGCCTCGAAGGATATGACTTACGGAATGAAGTTCAACAGCGAGGCCAAGGCACTCGGTTTCAAGGACGGCGACATTCTGTTGGGCACCGACAAGCGCCCGTTCAAGGACTTCAGCGTCGATATGTTCCGCGACCTGTCATCAGCAACCCGCGTAGACCTGATTCGTGACGGCAAGAAGATGAGCCTTCCGCTGCCGGGAGAGATCAGTCTGCTCGACATGCTCAAGGCTGAGCCTTCGTTTGCCCGTCCGTTTATTCCCGCAGTTGTCGACACCGTACTGCCCAACACGCCTGCCGCCAAATATGGTCTGGCCAAAGGCGATACGATCAAGGCCATCAACGGTAAAGCCGTCGACTCACAGAATGAGGTAACCTTCGAGCTGGGAGTACTGGAGGATATGATGACCAGTGCGAAGACGCCCGCCGACAGCATGCGCATCCGTACCGCCACCTTCGTCATCGCCAAAGCTGGAGCACCCGGCACCCAGCATCTCGACACCATCCAGACCGTGCTCACACCTGAATTGCGATTCGGATTTGCGCCGAAGGCACTCAACCAGATGTACAAATCCACACATGTTGACTACGGCTTCCTGGAAAGTTTCCCCGCTGGAATCAAGTATGGTGTTGCCGTGCTGAAGGGCTACGTCGACGACATGAAATATGTGTTTACTGCCGACGGAGCCAAGTCGCTTGGCGGATTCGGAGCCATTGGCAGCCTCTTCCCCGCATCGTGGGACTGGTATCTGTTCTGGAAGATGACCGCCTTCTTGAGCATCATCCTGGCATTCATGAACATTCTGCCCATTCCCGCACTCGACGGAGGCCACGTTCTGTTCCTGCTCTACGAGATGGTTACCCGCCGCAAGCCCAGCGAGAACTTTATGATCAAGGCTGAGTATGTGGGATTCGGCATCCTTATCCTGCTCATGGTAGTAGCCAATCTGAACGACATCCTGCGCTGGCTGGGCTACATGTAAGAGCCTTCTTCGGAAACGGAGAGACCTTCCACAAACACGGAGCAACTCTCCACAAACACGGAGCAACCCTCCACAACCACGGAGGGGCCTTCCATGCTCCATGTAATCATCACGCTCCATGTAGCGACAAAGACTTATATAGAGGATTTTCCCACGAAACATTAGGGAAAATCCTCTAACTGTTTAGGTATAATCCCTTTGCGGAGTGGAAAAAATGTAGTTATTTTGCCGATGAGAACAAGAACAGGATGTATAACAATTAAAGATGTACGACTATGAAGAAGATGATGTTAATGGCAGTACTGATGACGATAGCCATCACTGCATCGGCAATGACTTACACAGAGGCACGCAACGAGGCACTCTTCCTCTCGGACAAGATGGCCTACGAGCTGAACCTGAGTAGCGCACAATATGAAGATGTATATGAGATTAACCTCGACTACCTGATGAGTGTCAACCATTACAACGATGTGTTTGGCATCTACTGGGATCGCCGCAACGCCGATTTGCGCTTTGTGCTCACCAGCTGGCAGTACGATCGCTATATGGCAACAGCTTATTTCTATCGTCCCATCAACTGGGTGAAGAGCAACTGGGTGTTCGGCATCTATAGCCACTATACTGTAGGACGCATGTTCAATGCACATCCGAAGGTATATGTAACCTACCGTGGTGGAAATAACCGTCTCCACAGCAACTATTACGCAAATCGTTCTGCTGGCAGATCGGGTGTTAACATCACAAAAGTGATAAATGTAAATACTCACAAGCCTATGGCTGGTATCTCTAAGAACACAACTACGATGAACAACCGTCGCACGGGCACCATCAACAGTGCACCGACCCGGGAGATGAACTCTCGCAGCGTAGCTGTCAACAAGACAAATTCTCGTCAGACGAATAGTCGCAGCGGTATGAATCCCAACGGCAACTTCGGAGGACGCAGAAAATAAGATATAACTTCCAATCTAATGGCAGGGTCCGCTCAAAGCGGGTCCTGCTTTTTTCTGTCGGCCATCCACTTCCTCCGCCTTCTCTCCATTAGCGATACATTACCCGGTGAACCCGCAAAAGTTTATTTGCTCATTTTATAGTAACCTATCATCGTTTCTCGGAAAAAATATGTAATTTTGCAAGCAAAATAATAAAATAGGTAACAAAAGGATGGCTAATTTAAGATTTCAGGTAGTTGAGGAGGCTTTCAAGAAAAAGCCTTTAGAGGTGATTGCACCGGTGGAAAGACCATCGGAGTATTTTGGCAAATACGTGTTCACGCGGTCGAAGATGTATAAGTATCTGCAGCGCGACGTATACGAAAAACTGATCAATGCCATTGACAACGGTGCGCCTCTCGACCGTTCCATCGCCGACGATGTAGCACGAGGAATGCAGCAGTGGGCAGAGGAAAACGGTGTGACACACTACACCCACTGGTTCCAGCCACTGACTGAGGGTACTGCCGAGAAACACGACGCCTTCATCGAGCACGACGGAAAAGGCGGCATGATTGAGGAGTTCAGCGGAAAGCTGCTCGTTCAGCAGGAACCCGACGCCTCCAGTTTTCCTAACGGAGGCATCAGGGCAACTTTCGAGGCACGCGGCTACTCTGCCTGGGATCCGACGTCACCCGTGTTCATCATCGATGACACGCTTTGTATTCCGACCATCTTCATCTCCTATACCGGCGAGGCCCTCGACTATAAGGCACCGCTGAAGCGCTCGTTGCGAGCCATCGGCGAGGCTGCGGCAGCCGTCGTGAAATATTTCGACCCTCATGTGAAAAAGGTAGTATCGAATCTCGGTTGGGAACAGGAGTATTTCCTGGTCGACGAGGGTCTCTACTCAGCTCGCCCGGACCTGATGCTTACAGGCCGCACACTGATGGGACACGACTCAGCCAAGAACCAGCAAATGGACGACCACTATTTCGGAACAATACCCGACCGCGTGCAGGCATTCATGAAAGACCTCGAGGTACAGGCGCTGGAACTGGCCATCCCCTGCAAGACGCGCCACAACGAGGTGGCTCCCAACCAGTTTGAGCTGGCGCCCATCTTCGAGGAGTGCAACCTGGCCG
>JAEEGK010011418.1_pt1 | contig 20296 bp, 21 predicted proteins | sample 8958771 | NCBI WGS metagenome assembly JAEEGK01 (sample SAMN16246547, study PRJNA631951) | gut metagenome | biome: gut microbiome; feature: rumen; material: SC-attached | host: Bos | place: Iran: Karaj | collected 2018-10
CGCATAGAGGTGACGGAGTTGCTCGTTCCCTATGTGCTTATCTGCGGAAAGGATTACGGAGTGCTGCTGTATCAGTGCTCGTCGCTTAACATCATCGAAAAGGGGCCATGGTTGCTTATGGCGTTAAAACAGGACATATTATCTGAAAATAAAGCATACTGGACGCAGCGCGCGTCCGGCTATTCTGAAATAAATCAAAGGGAACTGTCATCACGCAGCCGCGAGGTCTGGCGCGAGACTATCTGCGAGCAGATCCGCGCCTGCTTTCCCGAAAGAAGGCCGCAGGAGCTCCGCGTGCTGGAGGTTGGCACAGGACCGGGAATTTTCGCCATTATTCTGACCGAGGCGGGTTATCGCGTTACAGCAATAGACCTCACTCCGAACATGCTCGCCGAGGCAAAGAAAAACGCCGGAGCTTTAGCCGAAAAAATCGATTTTCTGGAGATGAACGCCGAGACGCTGAGCTTTGAGGACGAAGCCTTCAACGTGATTGTTACACGCAATCTGACATGGGACCTGCCTCACCTGGAAAGCGCTTATCGCGAATGGCACCGCGTGTTGAAGCAGGGAGGTCTGCTTCTGAACTTTGACGCGAACTGGTACCGTTACCTTTTTGACGAACGGGCGATGGCCGAATATGAAGAGGATCGTAAAAATGTTGCCGAACGAGGTATCAAGGACGAGGGTATCGGCGAAAACTTCGACATAATGGAGGACATCGCTCGCCGTATCCCGGTCTCGCGCCTCGCCCGCCCTTCGTGGGACAAAGAAATACTTGATAAAACAGGATTCTGTGTTGAAGCAGACGAACAGATTTGGAAACGCGTCTGGACAGACGAAGAAAAGCTCAACTTCGCGTCCACGCCGATGTTTATGATTCGAGCCGTGAAGAAAATATAATAATATTTGAATATCAGCATTAATTATATAGCAGCACCGCATAATTCCCGTCGCATCCTATATGCCGGAATTATGCGGTGCTGCTTTGATTTTTAGTCCGGCTCAGGTCCCGGCTGTCCAGTTGCCGCTGCGCTCCTGCAGGGTGTATAGACGCTTATAGCTGCCCTCCTGATTTATAAGCTTTTTGTGCGTTCCACGCTGCGTAACGGCGCCGTTTTCAATCACCAAAATCTGATCCGCATCCGCAACGGACTTCAGCCGGTGCGCTACGACAAGAACGGTTTTTCCCCTTTGCACAAGCTTAGAGATCGCCGCCTGTACCAACGCCTCGTTTTCCGGGTCAAGCGAAGCGGTCGCTTCGTCCAAAAGCAAAATCGGCGCGTCCTTCAATATTGCTCTTGCGATTGATATGCGCTGGCGCTCGCCGCCGGACAGCGATTGCCCGTTTTCGGCAAGGACGGTATCATAACCGTTTTCGAGCCTTTTAATGAACTCTCCGCATTGAGCGGCCTCGGCCGCGGCGATAATTTCATCTTCGCTTGCCCCAGGCTTTCCGACGCGGATGTTGTTCATTAGCGTATCATTGAAAAGGACGACGTCCTGCGACACCACCGAGAGATAACGGTAATAGCTTTCGGAGGACAGAGTGCTGATATCCGTGCCTCCTACGAAAATTGCGCCTTTTGTGGGTTCCCATAGCTGAGACAGGAGACGGAGCGTTGTGCTTTTGCCTTCGCCGGAGGGGCCGACTATAGCCGTAATACTTCCCTCGGGAACGGTGAAGGACAGGTCGCGCAGAACATCGTGTCCGAATGAAGAATATCGGAACCAAACATGCGAAAAGCACAGGTCGAAGCGTTCAAGCGTTCCGCCGGGGCGCGAATCAACAGGCAAGGCAAACAGTTCCCGCAGCCGCCTGAGCGACTGGCTCATATAACATAGCGCGGATAAATCGCCAAGAGCGCGTGCAAGCGGCTCGTATATCCTCAAAACGACGGAGAAAAAAAGCAGCATCGTCGTGAGCGAAAGCTGAGCCCTTGTAAACAGAGCGCTTCCCGCAAGGATGGCTATTCCGATCCCGAGCTGAAGCACTACCTCCGCCCCCGAAACAAAGATTCCGGCAGTAAGCTCAAGGCGCGTCGAGATTTTCCTCACGGCGTCAAGGTCGGCCGCAAGCTTCTCAAATGTTTCTTCGGAAAGATGATAGGACTTTATTACGGGCATTCCGGCGATATACTCAAGAATTGTGTTGTTTGCGAGGCTCTTTGCCTTTAGCTGCTGCCTTGTAAGCCTCGCCTGGAGACGGAGGCTCAGCGCCTGAATTAAAAATGAAACGGGAACGACGCCGAATGCCGCGAGAGACATCCGCCAATCGATACAGGCAAGAACGCAGAAAATGATAAGTGATGCGATAATCCGCGCGATAAGCCCCGGGACAAGCCCGCTCATTACAGTTTCACAGTTTGCACAATCGGCCATTATATTAGATATAAGGTCGCCGCTGCTCTGCGCGTTTAAAAGCGACATTGGCATATCTACCAAGCGCCGCGCCGCCGCGCGCCTCATTCTGTCCATTTCGTGGTAAGTGGGGATGTTGTTTGCGCGCTCGGAAAGCCAATACGCCAAAAGAGTAAGCGCGACAACGCCTATGCCGATAAATCCAAGCTCCCGAAGCCCGGATAAATCCGGCGCGGCGCCGGAAACGACTGGGTCGAGCGCTATATTTATAAGCCTCCATATAATCACGAAGGGCAGAAAAGCGCAAAGCTCCTGTAATACGTTTGCCGCGATTCCAAGGCGCAGGGAGGAAAAACCGCGCTCGGAAAGAGGAAGAATCCTTTTGATAAGCTTCATTGTGCGCCTCCGTCGGCGGCGCACTGCAGGCGCCAGTCTTGTATGCCGCAATATGCCCGCCAAAGCGCGGCGTAAGCCCCGCCGGAGCTAAGCAGCTCGCTGTGCTTTCCGCGCTCGCATATGCGTCCGTGGTCCATGACCAGTATTTGATCCGCGTCCCGAACGGTGCTCAGACGATGGGCAATCATAATAACGGTTTTTCCGCAGATAAGCCTTGAAACAGCCTCCTGAATAAGCGCTTCGTTTTCCGCGTCCTGCGATGCGGTAGCCTCGTCCAGTACGAGTATCGGCGCGTCCTTAAGGATCGCCCTTGCAAGGGCGATCCTCTGTTTTTGCCCGGAGGAAAGACGTATGCCTTCCGCGCCGATAAGGGTATCGTAGCCATCGGGAAGCGCAGATATAAAGTCGTGACAATTCGCCGATTTGGCAGCGCGAACCACATCGTCAAAAGAGGCGTTTTTATTTCCGAAACGAATGTTTTCAAGCACGGACTGGCTGAAAAGAAGCTCGTTTTGCAGGACAAAGCCGACCTGTGTCATCAGCGTTTCAAACGGCATATTGCGGATATCCGTCCCGTCTATAGAAATCGAGCCGCTGTCTGCATCCCAAAATCGCGCGATAAGAGAGGCAACGGTGCTTTTTCCGCTGCCGGAGGGCCCCACGATAGCCGTGAGAGTCCCCGGCTCGGCGCTGAACGACACGCCGCAGAGCGCAGGGCGCGTTCCGTCTCCGTTATACGAAAAGCTAACGTCGCTAAACTGTAAAAGCGGCTTTTTAATCGAACAATTCTCCGTCCCTTGTGCTGGCTCTTCTGCGTCCATAGTCTTATCAAGGCGTTCCACTTCGGTGTTTACGCGCATAAACTCCTGCATGATGCGCCCTATTTTGGGAATGACGGAAGCCAGCGACGGAGCAAGGAGCAAATAAAAAATGAAACGCACGGCGAAGTCCGCCCAATGTTCCGCGTCAGGCGCCGTCCACAGCGCAACGGGTATTAAGAAGAGATAACAGTTGGCGATAAGCGCCAGAAACCACGGCATGTACTTTTCCCAGTTTCGGGTATAAGGGATTACCATATCGGTATAAGCGCCGATGGCGTCCTCCAATTTTTGAAACGCGCCGACGCTTCGCCCGAAGGCTTTGAGTACGGTTATTCCGCGCACACATTCCACGGCGGCGTTTTCCATTTCGTCCAAGGCTCCGTAATAGAGCTCCATCATGTGCTTTGCGCCGCCGCGCCCCATAGAAAGATAGTGGAAAGCATAAGCGAGGACTATTCCGAAGGCCATAGCGAGGCCGAAGCGCCAATCTACCGATAAAATAATTAAAATCATGGCCGACGGATATACGACGGAAGCAACCATATCCGGCAGCTTGTGAGCAATGAAGCTTTGGATGCCGTCAATTCCTTCTCCCATCATGCGATACTGCTGCCCCGTTCCGTGCTCCATATGGAAGCCCATCGGCAGACGGGAGAGCTTTTTTGCCAAGTTTATTTTTAAATCGAAGGAGGTGTGGAACGCGGCGAGATGCGAAAGAATCAAAGCGCCAAAATAAGCAAGAACGTTAAGCGCCGCCCCTGCAAATGCCACGAACCCGCAGCGCAGCGTCGCTCCTCCGGAAGCCGCCCCGGAAGCAAGCATTATCCTCAAAAGCCGGTATATCGCAAGATATGGCACAAAATAGGCAAGAGACGATATTACAGCCAACGTCACGGAGCAGGTCATGCAGACAGGGCGCTGAAAGGAAATCCTCAGAATACGGCGAATTATTTTTAAGCGGGATGTCTCCTCCACCCGAATTCCTCCTTTTAGGGCAGCACCGTACAATTCCCGGCACTTACGCGCCGGAATTATGCGGTATTGCCTTTTAGTTTAATCGGAAATTACTATATCATAGTTATTGCGGCAATGTAACCCGAGGGAGGGGATCGCATGATATATAATTTTATCAAAATATTCATATGATTTTTATGTGTTTTTGTGTAATTTCTATCCCGTGGGGGGGCTTGTGCCCGGTTCCTCAAAGTAATTATAATATTTCTGTTTATACTTGTAGCAATGGATCGGAGGCAGGGGACAATTGAGAAAAACCATGGATTTCACCGAAGGCAGCATCAGCTCGCAAATCATACGTTTCGCTCTGCCTCTTTTTGCGACGAGCCTTATTCAGCAGCTTTATAATACGGTGGACCTGCTTTACGTCGGCAACGCGGTGGGCAAGGTCGGAACTGCGGCGGTGGGCGCAAGCAGCCTTCTGACGACCTGCCTCGTCGGTTTTTTCGGCGGCGTATCCGTGGGCATGAGCGTTATCACCGCAAAGGCCATAGGCGCGAGAGATGCGGAAAAATTCCGCCGCGCGCTGCAAACCGCGCTCCCGCTTTCGGCGCTCGTGGGTCTAATAATTATGCTGGCGGGAATTATCGGCGCTCCTGTGTTCATGCGCTGGATAAGGACGCCGGAGGCTGCGTTTGAGCAGTCTGTTCTCTACCTGCGGATTTATTTTCTCAGCATAATACCGCTTATTACATATAATATGTGCTCGGGCATAATTCGCGCGATGGGCAATTCCCGCGCGCCGATGATAATGCAGCTTATCGGCGGGCTTACGAACGTAGCTGCGGACGGAGTTTTTATTCTGCTTTTTGAAAACGACGTTGCCGGCGTTGCATGGGCGACAATGCTTACACAGACGGTTTCCGCTCTGCTGGCGGTTCGCTGGCTTATGAAGGGTACTGAGCATGGGCAGCTCCGCCTGTCTGAAAGCCGGCTGCATGGAGACGTAGTGCGCGAGGTCGTTCGTCTCGGCGTTCCTGCTGGTCTGCAAACGCTTGTGATAGCGCTCTCAAACGTGTTCGTACAGGCGAAGGTGAACCTGCTCGGCGTGGACGCGACTGCGGCCTTTGCCACGTACTTAAAGGTTGAGCTTCCGAATTATCTTCCGATTGTGGCATTCGGGCAGACGATAATGACCTTCACCGGCCAGAATATCGGAGCGGGCAGGCTTGACAGGATACGCAAGGGCGTAAAGGTCTGCATAGCGATCGGAATATGCTACGTTCTCGTTTCGTCTACGCTTTTGCAGGTTTTCGGGAGGCAGGCGTTCGGCCTTTTTGACAAAAACCCAAAGGTGATAGAATACGGGCTTCAAATGATACGTATTACCTTCCCGTTCTATTTTCTTTACGTTATTCTGGAGGTTCTCGCGGACGCGGTGCGCGGCGCAGGAAAAACCATGCCGCCCATGCTTATCATTATGGCGAACATCTGCGTTCTGCGAACCGTTTTGCTTTTTACTCTTACGAGCTTTATGGACGGCATTAAGCCCATCGCCATCACCTATCCGTCGGCGTGGCTGGCGACGGTGATATGCATTACGATCTACTGGCTGCGCGGCACATGGGCAAAAGGCGCTGATAGAATATCGGCCTGAGACACACACGGAAAGGAAGAAAAACATGAACCAAACGAGCCAAAGAATATCAAAATATTGGGACGGCTCCTCCGCCGGATATTCCGACATAGTGCAGGAAGAGCTGAATACCGCCATGCGGGAGGTTTGGCTTGGACTGGTGGAGGAAAACCGCCCTCGCGGCGAGCATCTGAGCGTCCTGGACGCGGGCTGCGGCCCCGGCTTTTTCTCCGTTCTCATGGCCCAGAACGGACATAAGATAACGGCCTTTGATTTCAGCGAAGATATGCTAAGGGCGGCAAAAGCCAACGCAGAGCGATACGGCGTTTCCGGCGCGATAAGCTTTTCCAGAATGGACGCGCAGGAGCTTGAATACGAGGACGCTTCCTTCGACCTTATTCTCAGCCGGAATATGACATGGACGCTGCAAAATCCCGCGAAGGTATACAGCGAATGGCTGAGAGTGCTCAGACCCGGAGGAAAATTCATAAACTTCGATGCCAACTGGAACAGGCGTTATTACGACGAAGGACTGAGGCTCCTTATGGAGCAGGATTTTCAGCGCCTTGAAACGCTCGGCTATCACGTAGACAGAACCGACGGTCATACCGGCGACGGCCGTGACGACTCATGGGTCATGGAGCTTCCTCTCAACCATGAAGCCCGCCCTGTCTGGGACGTGAAGACGCTTTTTTCTCTGGGCTGTACCGATGTTCGCGCCGTAACAAGGCTCCCGGACGGGATAATGAACGAATACTATACCAATTATTACCGCCACATACCTGTTTTCATGGTTTGTGCGACAAAATGAGCAATGAAGCTTAAAAAACGACTAAGTCAGTTTGTCTCCGCCGTCATTATCATTTTCGGCGTAACCTTTCTCACTTTCCTGCTTTCCTATCTATCGCCGGACGATGCGGCGGTAGTCAAGCTTTCCGCCATGAAAACCGGTTATACTCAGGAAATGCTGGAACTTACAAGAGACGAAATGGGGCTCAACGCCCCCTTTATCGTGCAGTATGGGCGCTGGATGAAGGGCGTCCTGCGGCTTGATTTCGGAACCTCCTATCGCACGAACGAAGAAGTGTCGAGCATGATTCTTTCCGCGCTGCCGAGGACGCTTTCGCTTACGCTCCTTTCCATGCTCATCATGCTTGCCATTGCCGTCCCGACGGGGCTTTACTGCGCGGCGCATCCGAACGGAGCAATAGACAGACTCACTATGGCGGCCTCCTATCTTTTCTGCTCTCTTCCTTCGTTTTTTATAGCGCTTGTGGCCATGTATTTTCTTTGTATCCGCTTGAAGCTCTTTAACGTGAGGGCGGAGCCCGGGATAAAGGGTCTCATAATGCCTGCGGCAATCCTCGGAGTTACGCTTTCCTCGTGGTATATCCGCCAGATACGCTCGATAGCCATTGAGCAGATAAGCTCGGAATACGTAAAATGTCTGCGGGCGCGTGGAATCTCAAAAATCAAGATACTAACTAAGCACGTTTTGAAAAACTGCCTGACGCCGATTATCACTCTCCTGGGAATTTCCATCGGCGGAATGCTGGGCGGCTCGGCAATCGTGGAGTCGATTTTTTCCGTCGGCGGCGTGGGTTCGGCCGCAGTGGAGGCGGTCACGGCAAGGGATTATCCGTTTATTCAGGCATACGCCTTTTGGATGGCGATAATCTATCTGCTGGTTAATCTGCTCGTGGATATAACAAACCGTCGTCTGGATCCGAGAATCCGGTAGGGGGATAAGACTATGCAAAAAAGAAAAGCAAAGATAAAACTGTATGCTTCCGGGTTCCTGCTTGTCGCTGTGATACTGTTTTTTATTATCGCGCCGCATTTTTTGCCGCACGACCCTTTTCAGACGGATTACGGGCAGGCCATGCTGAAGGCGGGCGAAGGAGGTTATCTGCTGGGAACGGATCAACTGGGGCGCTGCCTTGTATGCCGCCTTATTGAGGGCGGGAAGCAAACTGTGCTTACTTCGCTTGCCGTGGTTGCAGTCGTGTTTGCGGCGGGCTCGGCACTGGGGATGCTTGCGGGCTATATCGGCGGCGCCGTCGACTATGTGATAATGAAAATAACGACGGTGTTTCAGGCGTTCCCGAGCTTTGTTCTGGCTGTGGCGATTGCAGGAATAATAGGCCCCGGAAAAGGAAACGGAATGCTTGCTCTCATGCTTGTATACTGGACGACCTACGCAAGATATTCCCGCAGCTTCGTGTTGAACCTGAAAAACGAGACATACGTTGCTGCCGCGCGTATGTGCCACGCAGGGCATGTCAGCATTCTATTGCGATACATCCTGCCGAACATGGTCCCGCCGCTGCTTGTTACAGCGGCGCTGGATATAGGGAATGTCGTGCTCAGCATGGCAGGTCTTTCCTTCATCGGGCTGGGCGGCGCTCGCCCGACGGCAGAATGGGGCGCAATTATGAGCGAGTCGCGCAGGTTCCTTCAGGTTTCGCCGTCTCTGATACTCTACCCCGGAATTGCGCTGCTGCTCGTCGTGTTCCTGTTCCATTTTTGCAGCGAGAACGTACGAAATTATCTTGACAGGTAAACGATGATTAATTTGGAGTAGCAGATTGGCGAGCAGATTTTTCGTCTGATGAAGGCGAAAAAATCGCCGGAATACTTTGTGTATTTCAAGATTTTGAGACAATATCAGCCGGAAAAGCTGCCACCAAGATGTTCGCTGCGAATTATTCAGCGTTTACTCAAGGGCAACAAGGTTCGGCTTTGACCCCTGTTCTGAGAAATATATTTAACATTGGGAGGATACAACAAATGATGAATTCTATTGGAAAACGTGTGCTGGCGCTGCTTATGCTGCTTGTCCTGGCAGCAGGACTTCTCAGCGCGTGCGGCACATCCGGACAAAAAGAAGAGAAAGCAGATACTTCGGAAAACAGCGCTTCTGCGGAGAAGAAGGTTATGTATGCAGGTTCTCTCGGCAATTTCGGCGCGACGAACCTCGACCCTGCGGAAGATTGGAACGGCTGGTACCTGTCTTTCTACGGCGTTACCGAGACGCTCTTCAAGCAGAGCAATTCCTATGAAGCGGTTCCATGCCTCGTAGAAAGCTATTCCGAGCCGGAGGACGGCATTACCTGGAAGCTTACGCTTCGTGACGACGTATATTTTTCCAACGGTGAAAAGATGACGGCTCAGTCCGTGGTGGACTGCTTCACGCGCACACTGGCGGAAAACGTCCGCGGCGCGGGCACGCTGAACGTCACGGATATGTCCGCAGATGGGCAGGTCCTTACGCTTGTAACACCTGTGGCCGACCCGACCTTCCTCTATTCGCTTACCGACCCGCTGCTGAGCGTTTACTATGTCAGCGACGGCGAGGATTACGACAGCGCCTCTCATTGCACCGGTCCCTTTGTGGTTAAGTCCTTCACAAGAGAGACCGAAGCGGTAGTAGTTAAAAATGAAAACTACTGGGGCGGCAAGGTTAATATCGACGAAGCGCACCTTATAACCTTCTCGGACGAAGACGCTATGGTTATGGCGATGCAGAACGGCGAGCTCGACCATATCGACGGCACGGCGGCGGCTCTGCTCGTATGCAACGAAAGCACGGGCTTCAACGTCCAGTCCGCCTCAACGAGCCGCGCGGAAAAATTTGTCTTCAACCATAAGGACAGCGCCTTCGGCTCCGACCCTGTAATCCGCGAGGTTCTCGCCCTCGCCGTTGACCGCGAAGGCTACGCCAAGGCCAGTAATGGCACGAAGAAAGCAAATTACGGTATTTATCCGGCAACCTTGAGCTACGGCGATAACTCAAAGCTGAATATTCATATTACAAGTCAGGATCTTGCCGCTGCCCAAAAGCTCTTGGATGACGCGGACTACATAGACAGCGATAACGACGGCGTCCGCGAAAAGGACGGAACGCCCATTTCCATCACGATGGTTACGACGAGCAACATGGGCATACAGGACTTTGCGGATGTCCTCAGCTCGGATTTGAAGTCCGTCGGCATCGAGCTCAAAACACAGACCTATGAAAATCTCGACTCATTTGAGACTTTTGCGGGTGTAAAATGGGATGTCTGCATCGAGGGCAAATACATGACCCCCACAGGCGACGCCAGCTATTTCTTTGATCAGGACGTTATCACGAACGGAAGCTGCAACTACGGCGGATATTCCAATCCCGAGCTCGATAAGCTCGCGGCGAAGCTTCACGAGACCTTCGGTGACGAGGAACGCAATGAGCTCGTGTTCCAAATGGAACAAATGCTTCTTGACGATAACAGCTTCATCGTTTACTGCAACGGCACCAACACCTATATAACCGACAGCGCCGTAAAGGGTTATGAGCCCAACCCCTCCAACTACTATTTTATGGACGCGAAAATGGATTTAATTAAGTAAGCGTATGCTGGAAATTAAAAATCTATCGGTAGAATATGAGCATAAGCCTGTAGTAAGGGGCGTATCGCTCAGCTTGGCGCCGGGAGAAATATACTGCATCATCGGCAGAAGCGGAAACGGAAAAAGCACCATTCTGAACGCAGTAAACGGGACGCTCGGAGCAGGCGGCAGAATAACCGAAGGGGAAATCTCACTTTCGGGCGAGGTCTTGTTCGGGAACGGCAAATACAGCGGCGCGATTCATCGGATGCATGGGCGCCAGCTTGCGTGGATATCCCAGTATCCCCAGCGTTCCTTTGACCCGCTTTTCACCATCGGAAAACAAATGCGTGAGCTTATGCTCATAAAACGCCGCATCAGCAAGGCTCAGGCAAAGATAGAAGGCTGCCGGCTTTTTGAGAAGCTGCAGCTTTCGGATTCAGAGCGCGTCTGGAATTCATATCCGCATGAGCTTTCCGGCGGAATGTGCCAGCGCGTGGCGATTGCCATGGCTCTTGTAAACGAGGCTGAGATACTCCTTGCGGACGAACCGACAAGCGCGCTGGACGTCACCATTCAGGCGGAGCTCGTGAGGCTGCTCAGAAATGTGGCAAATACGGAGAAGCTCGGAATATTGCTCGTTACGCATAACATGGATGTGGCGCATGCGCTAAGCGACAGAATAGGCGTCCTGCGGGATGGCATTCTCACGGAGGTGGAAGATAAGCGTGTCACTGCTTTCCATTGAAAATCTGACGAAAGACTACAGCACGGGCGGCAAAACCTTCTCCGCGCTTCACGGTGTTTCGCTCTATGTAAACGGAAACGAGTGCGTCGGGCTCATAGGCGAGAGCGGCAGCGGGAAATCCACGATTGCGAACATCGTTGCGGGGAGAGTCTCCGCGACGGGCGGCACGGTCACTTACGACGGGAGTCTTCTAACCGGGAAACGCGTGGAGCGTTCGGCAAGAAATACTATGCAAATGGTGTTCCAGAGCCCCACCGATTCGTTCAGCCCGCGCATGCGCCTTGGCAAGGGAATCCGCGAGGGTCTGCGTTATCTCTCCGATTTGCCTAAATCAGAGCAGGAAGCGCTCGTTGAAGAAACCATGCGACGGGTCGGCCTTCCAATAGAATACAAATCAAAGCATGTAACAGAGATTAGCGGAGGAGAAGCGCAGAGAGCCGCAATTGCCAGAGCTGTTCTTATCCGCCCAAAGCTGCTTATCTGCGATGAGATAACCAGCGCCCTCGATGCGGAGGTTCAGGAGCAGCTTATAGAACTTCTGAAGGAATTAAAGAGAGAAATGGGAATGGCATTTCTGTTTATAAGCCATGATATTCGCCTTGTAAGAAGCTTTTGCGACAGGGTTTACGTTATGCGCGAGGGAGTTATAGTCGAGCAGGGCGGTGTTCGGAGTCTGTTTGAACATCCCGAAGAAGACTATACCAGGCGCCTGATAGAAGCGTCGTATTTGCAGGACGCAGAATGTGAAGGGTGATTGGGAAGCGTATAGCCCTGAGCGCCGAGGGAAAAGGAGTTATAAAAACGGCTGAGCAACATCTTGGTCGTGTTGCGGATTAATGTTATTAATGATGGATGATACTATGCCCTTTTGAAGCGGAAATTAATAACAAAAACTATGGATGCACTGCCATTTGGCGGTGCGTCCATTTTTATGCCCGTATGGTCGTCTTTGACGTTCCTGCGGGTATTTTTATGCTTTTTTCAGTTCGGTGTTTACTTTTTTGCTTCGATTGTTGCGGTAAGAAGATGAGGGGAAATAAAACCGCAAGGAGGTAAACGCATGGCAAATCCGGCGCTACATTCACTTGGTCAAGCCTACCCTGTCGATGCTTCAGCAAGAGCAGAACAGACGCCTTCCAATGCGGCAGGCAGTTGTCGCTTACTCCTTGAAGCTGTTATTTTATATCCGACGCACTTTTGTAGAAAATTATTATCTTGCAGGCATATCTTTAAGTCTACACAATTTTATTTTAACATCAGAAATCTTATTCAATGTGAATATAAAAAGATATTTTACTTGGCTTATTGGAAACGAGTGACAATCGAAGCGCTGTAAAAACTCAACATATAAGAAACAATGATTTTCACTTTTTCATAAGCCCCAATTATTCAAAGGATTACCGCGGAACTTGCAGCCGCCGCTACGTCTGCGCAGACGCGGCGGAGATTGACCACATCGACGTCTACGAAACCGAGGGCGCAGGCAAAAACCGCAAGCAACGTCTGGCGATCTACTACCGCTTTGTAGGCTAGATAGAGCTGCCGACAAGCGCGTCCGAGTTTTATGACCGCAACTATCATTACAAAACAAGCGCTAGACAGGGCGTAGTAGTAGAGTACATCCGCAACGAAGCCGCCGATGAGGGCTTCGGCTTGTTCGGGATAACCAAGCATTACGTCGTGGGGGATTTTGCGAAGAGGTAAAGATATCTTCAACCGAGACCCGCTTCGCTGGGCTCTCAGTCCCCCGGGGGGCAGGGCGCGCGGGGCACGCAGAAAAGAGAAGCGGTGCGCCATCGGCGCGGGATTTTGATTTTCGCGCAGAGCGCGGCGGGCGGTCGAGGGCGCCCGCCCCTACAGAACAGGACCTTAGTGCGGCGGAAAATAATAACCCCGGCGCGGGTGCGCCGGGGCGGAATAGGTCAATCACGGTATATTTCTCTTCGGTGGCCTATGGTGATTGCAAGGATAATAAGTTTATCGTCCTCAATGGCGCAGATAATGCGGTAGTCGCCTATGCGGTAGCGCCACTGGCCGCTGCGATTAGCCGTGAGAGCCTTGCCGTGCTGACGGGGATTTTCGCAGCCGATCAGATTTTTGTTAATCCAGAGGATCTCATTCTCTGAGTGTAACGGTCAAGCTTTTTAAAGGCCTTGTCAAATTCATCCGTCGTTTGAAGGTCATAGCTCATAAATCGCACTCCTCAAAAAGCTCGGATATGGGGCGGCTCTTTTTCCCGCTTGCAAGATACTCATTATAGGCCGCCTCACCAACGGCGATATCGTATTCATCCTCGATTTTCTCGAAAAGGGCGCGCTTGAAGGCCTCGGAAAGAGAGTAGGAATGGATTTTCGCGTAGCTTTCAGCGAGCGCTCTTTCCTCGTCGGTAAGTCTTATGGATAAGGGCATGGTTAAAACCTCCTTTGCAAATACGTTGTACTACACAACGGAAAATAAGTCAACAGGAAAGGAATGACACGAATGATTTACGCAAAAGTAGGAAATCAGCTTTACCCGGCGAAGATATCCGGGATAATAGGCGATAGCGCCTGGGACGGGCGCGACACGAAGGAAATACATTTGCTTACGGTGGGCTATGCCGAGGCGATAGAGCTGTTTGAGGCTAACACGCCGTGGAGCATAGTACAGACCTTTGAAGAGCTTGCGGGAACGAATCCCGAAACGGGCGAGCCCATCAGCGCTCCTGAGCCGGAGGAATGGGGCAATTCCGACTATTTGACTTTCCATAGTTGGTCTCCTTAACGGTGGAATACTATCACGATTTACAAGGAGCAGCAGACGAGCACAAACCCGCACGCGTTACAATGCAGCGCCGGCAACGGCGATATATCAGAGCCTGCTGTGCCGCCTTTCTACGAACCAGCGGCCTATGTTGCTCCCGGTCATGGCCGGACTTCGCTCGAAAAACAGATAACTCTGATGACCGCTTATCATCACGGTGTATCTGTCACCCTGGCCTCCGGCTTTCATCGCCGCTGCCTGCCGGATGTCGGTTACGCGGTCTATTTCGTAGGTCGTTCCATCTTCCCAGACAAGGCTTGTGGGAATCATTTTACCGTCTTCGTCAAATGCTGCATCGACCTTGACGTATACTTTGAGATTATTTGTGCTTTCCATATTAAGCGCCTCGATTATTACCGCCGCCGTGTGTGCCTGCGGCGAAAAAATCAGCCAGATCAATTCCGAGCCCGTCGCAGATGCGCTCGATGGTATCAATGCCTAATTGCGTGCCGCGCTGTTTTGCGGACTTAACGGTAGAATAGGAAATGTCACAGAGCTGTGCCAGGCTGTGAAGCGTGAGATTTCTCTCATTGGCAAGCTCAATAACTCTTTCAACTGTTTGCATAACACAACTCCTCCTCTTTTGAATAAGGTCTATATTGTTGTTACTATACCCGAATAATATCACATCAGCTGTCCAAGCGTTTGGACAGTTAAAGCACCTTCCCGACAATTTGGAATTCCGCGTGCGGAGACACTGGCCGAGGCGCATAATTCTTGTTATAGGAGACCAGCACCGGCTGCATGCGAACGGCGCCGCTGCTGTCTGTAAACTCCCATCTGGCATCTTCGTCCGGCATCTGCTCGTCGTAGACCTTGATATAGCCTTCGCCGTCATAGGTGAAGATGCCAACCTCGCCGGGGAGAAGCTGCTCGCAGCGCTGAACCCATATTATCTGACCGTCATGGTAGACGGGCTCCATACTGTCGCCGCTGACGTAAATGCCGAATTCCGCGCCTTTCGGAACCTGCGCCTCCGGAAAATCCACCATCTCGAAATTACCCTCGTCGAGGAACGCGCCGGTGCCTGCCGAAGCTTTAAGGCAGCTGACGGGCTTGGATATATAGCGCAGCGCGGCGGAATAGGGGCTCTGTTCCCTGTAATTTCCCGAATCCATAAGGTCGCGCTTGTAGTCCGCAAGCTTTTTCCGGCCCTCTGCATTCAGCGCTGGTTTTGTGCTGGAGAAGAAGGTCATGTTTTCCTCCAGACCGAGGGCATAGGAGATGGTCATCAGCTGATAAGCGTTGGGAACCGTCCTGCCAGTTTCCCATTTGTTGATTCCTGCGGCGGAGATAGATACTCCGTATTCCTCCAGAAGCGCGCTGAAATCAGCGAGACTAAGACGCCGATCCGACCGTGCCTCGGCGATTCGCGTACCGATATAGTTTTCCTCGCGTTCAGTCGCAGCGTTGTATGCTGCGGCTTTTTTTGCGTTTGCGGGAATGATCCTGCTGGTTTTTCCGGACTCGTTCATGCGGATTCCTCCTCGGTTTGTATGCTCTGATTATATACGGGAAAACAAAGCTTGTCAATCATAAATAGCCCCAAAGGACACAAATGCGTCCTTGACATAGCTTAGTGAGAGAATTATACTCTGCTCACAGGTTGAGTCCGGCAAAAGGACGGAGGTGAGCAGAGCAATGGAACGTGTAATTCTTCACAGCGACATGAACTCTTTTTACGCATCCGTAGAGGCGATGCTGAATCCCTGCCTCAGGGGAAAAGCGATTGCCGTATGTGGATCTACGGAGAGCAGACACGGAATCGTTCTTGCCAAGTCCGAGCCCGCAAAGCGCTGCGGCGTAAAAACCGGGATGGCGAACTGGCAGGCACGGCAGGCGTGTCCGGATCTGATTGTTGTTCCGCCGCATTATGATCAGTACGCAAAATATTCAAGGCTTGCTCACGAAATATACTACCGTTACACAGACCTTGTTGAACCGTTCGGCATGGATGAGTGCTGGCTGGATGTTTCCCACAGCGGCAGTATTTCCGGCGGAACGGAAATCGCCGAAAAAATACGGAAGGCTGTAAGAGAGGAGCTCGGTCTGACCGTTTCCGTCGGCGTGAGCTACAATAAAATCTGGGCAAAGCTCGGTTCCGACCTGAAAAAACCTGATGCAATTACTGTAATTACGAAAGATAACTACAAGGAAAAAGTCTGGCCCTTGGCCGCCTCGGAAATGATATACGTCGGCCCGGCAACCGAAGCAAAGCTCTCGTGGTACGGCGTGCATACCATAGGAGATCTTGCCGCTGTCAGCCCGGATACGCTGAAGCGGTGGTTTGGCGTCAGAGGCATTGATCTGCATAGATATGCTACCGGAAACGACAATTCCCGCGTCATGCACAAAGACTTCGTTAGCCCCGTCAAGTCTATCGGGCATGGCATTACCTGTTCCTGCGACCTTGAAAACAACGAAGAAGTATTCAAAGTCATGCTTGAGCTTGCGCAGGACGTAGGACACAGGCTCCGCGTTCATGAGCTCGCTGCCGGAGGCGTTCAGATTTTTCTCCGCAGGAATGACCTGGCGGGCAGTCAGTTTCAGTGTAAGCTGCCGTTCATAACGCAACTGCCGAACGAAATAGCCGCAGCCGGCTATAAGCTGTTTGAGGAGCGCTATGAATGGGATACGAAGGTTCGCGCCGTTTGCATCAGGGCGATTGACCTCGTTCCGCAGAACACCGAGGAACAGTTATCCATGTTCTATAGCGTGGAGAAAAGAGATCGCAGAGCAAGGCTGGAGGATGCCATTGAGGAAATCCGGCGGCGATTCGGGAAAAAGGCTCTGACCTATGCCGTTCTTATGGGAGACCTGAAAATGCCGGACGACGGCAGACATATCGTAACAATGCCGAATGTAATGTACAGCTGATTATGGAGGTCGTACATGGCAAGATACTTATCAAGGGAAATGCTTGGACAGATAGCCGAGAGAGTCCTTTGCGCGTATAAGAAACTGCCGGAGGTGCAGGAGAGGGGCTTCTATTCTGTGGATACCTCACTGCTCGTTAAAGAGCTGCTGCGGCTGAACGTAGAGTACCGCCACCTGTCGAAGGACCGCCTGACTCTCGGTATGACCTGCTTTGAGGAGATCGGGATTGAGCTATCTGAAAGCGAAGGAGAATGGTTTTTCTTTGACGGAAAGACTGTTTTAATTGAAGAAGACCTGAGAGCTCCGTCGGCATGCGTCGGCAGGCATAACTTCACGCTGGCGCATGAGGGCTGCCATCACATACTGAAAATGCTTTACCCGAACGACTATAAAGCGGATACACATGCCCGCAGAATACTGAGCTTCCGACAGAACAGATTTTCAGATTGTTCGCTTGAGGAATGGAAGGTCAACACCCTCACCTCGCTGATCCTGATGCCGGAAGCGCTCGTGCGGCATGGCATGTTTCTGTTCGGACTGGATGACCGGATAGAAATACTGAATGCATTGTATCGCGCGAAAGAATATGAAGGTTTTTGCATGTTGTGTAAGCTGCTTGGCGTTTCAAAACAGGCGCTGGCAATTCGCATGCAGCAATTGGGCTTGCTCGGCGAAAACCAGCTTGAAAATCCGTATGCATTAGTATACGTGGAAATGGAGGATGATGAATTTGACGTGCAAAACGGAAATAAGAGTATCGAAAAGATGTCCGAATTGTGATTGGCGCGTACTGGATAAGGTTACGCCAACAACAGGCGTTATTGAGATGAAATGTCCCCGCTGCGGGAAAATGATAGAAATTGACCTCTCGCTCAGACGCTCTGCCCTAAGCTATCGATTGTACAGACGCACAGTTGTCAGATAATAAAAAACGCTGCACAATTCCCAGCGTAAATCCTGACGGCAAATTCTTTGCTCCGGAATTATTCGCTTTTGAATAGAATATAAGCACCGAGCAACGGGTCCGTGGTGTCCGCAAGAGACGCCCAACGAGTCACCAAATGGCCGGGCACGAAAAATCAGAGGATGATTTATCTTCTGGTTCTTCGTGCCCGGCTTTTTTCTTTGAAAAATTTTTTTGAAAATTTTTTCAAAGTACCAATTAGGCTGGTACTTTGAAGTGTATTATTAGCCCACCAAAGGCAGAAGGGAGGTGCAGAGCAGTGAATCCGATAGAGCGCAGGCAATTGGTTCTGGAGTACCTGAACGTACATCGTCAGGCTACATATAAGGAACTGGCCACACATTTTGGTGTTTCAAAAAACACGATCATAACAGACGTCACTGAACTCACATGCTCTGCACCAATCTACACAGTGCATGGCAACGGAGGCGGTATCCGCGTTTCGGATGAATGGTACATAGGCCGTCGCTATTTGCACAGTGATCAGGAAAACCTTCTTCGCAAACTTCTCCCAAGGCTGAAGCCCGAGGAGCGGAAGACGATGGAGAGTATTCTTTACGCCTTTGCTAAACCCAAGGCGAACGGTGAGTCTATCTGAGATTTGCCCCAACCGGGCCTGAACCTTGAAAACAGAATATACCTTTGCGGAATACATTCCTGCTGCTGTCCGAGAGGACGAGCAGGTTGCCACGACAAGTCTCGAAGCTCCAGGGCCGAGGCTTCTCGCTTTTGGTATGCTGGCCGGCAGCTCCGGTCAGAGTGCGATGACAGGCAGCAGGGACAATGATACTTCCGTCCAGTCATAAGCCGAGCGTGATAAAACCGTCGCAGCTAATGAGGGCGGCTCTGTGAGAACCACAGCTGAGGTTGGAATCCTATGAGGTTGATACGCTGTCAGCCGTTCCGTAAATGCCCATCATTCGGGGAGCCGAGGACAAATGGAATGAATTGCACAAAACGATTAAGGGCGCGCTGGATAATATCAGCGCGCCCTGTAAGAAAACCCGGTTTGTCCGGATTTTCCAAGGCATCTGAAGCGCGGATGTCTTGGAAAGCCCGGAAAACTATAAATTTCAAGGAGGAATGACCAATGACAAGAATTTCCGAAATATCCATCTACAGCGCGGGCAGGGATTGCGTAGCCGAAACGCAGCATCCCGTCATATGTACCGTGAAGCCCGCGTGCAGCCGCGTGGAATGCCGCGACCTTATTACCGGCAACTCAGTACAAATCCAAAACCTTATGGCCTGCTGCCGCATAGGAGAAATCGTAAGCGAATGGCTGAAGAGCGATTATCCCGACTGTACCTTCGACCTGCGATTTGCGTCCGTTACGGATTATCTTGGGTGGAAGAAAGCTGTGATGTTCTGCGATGTCGATGTCGCATGGCATTGCCGCATTACCTTTTCAGATGGGACGATTGTATTGCTGGTCGAAACCGGTGAAGGAAATCTGCCCGATGAGCTTGAAGCCTTCATCCGAATTTGGAACGTGGTGGGAGCGGCGGCTAAAGGAGGTTAATCATGCTTTATACATCTACCGTTCTTGAACGTAAGGCGAACAAGCTGGATCTTACGCCCTGCGTTATTTCGGCAGCGGTCTGCCTGAGCGAAGGAGAATATAACTCTTTCAAAAACAATCTGCTGCAGGATAGAGAGTTCCTTTCGGATTATAAGGACATATGCGGCAGTAACGAGAACTACTGCCATTGCCTGCTTGTGCTCAATGCAAGCGGCGACGACGGTATTCTCTGTGATACGGAAGGATATAACTACGCAAGATACTCAGCGCCGTTTCCCGACGCTAAGGGGTATCTGAATTATCACATGCAGGGTATAGCTGAACGTATGGTCAGCGACGCGCTGGAAAACAGCCCCGACGGAACTTGGCTGTTTGACTATGAGGACTTTGGACAGAAGGAAGGAATTATCCTGCCCCGAAGCACATACCTTCTTGAACTGCTTCAGGACAAGCTGCTTGCGAGGGATGAAGTCAGGTCAGCTTCCATAGGCTGCGAAGGAATCCTGGTGGAGTTTGAACCCGCCTTCTGCCGGAGCATGGAAAACGACGCCACGCAGCAGGAAAGCTCCATAGAAATCATGTGGGATGACCTTAAACCGGCAGCACAGAAGCGCATTATTAATATGCTCGGGGATAACGGAAACTATGACGTTTATCCCATAACAACCATCTACGCGGAGCCTAATCAGGACATTCAGATGTGAGAGGTGAACGATATGAAGATTTTGAAGGTGGAGCCCGGAAAGGCTCCCTATGAAAAAGAAATAGAAGATACTCTGGAAAACATCCAGAGCGAGGTCGGCGGCTGCTTTGAACCGGTCTACTTAAGCGACGGCGTTATTCTATGCTG
>JAEEGK010011419.1_pt1 | contig 20296 bp, 13 predicted proteins | sample 8958771 | NCBI WGS metagenome assembly JAEEGK01 (sample SAMN16246547, study PRJNA631951) | gut metagenome | biome: gut microbiome; feature: rumen; material: SC-attached | host: Bos | place: Iran: Karaj | collected 2018-10
CCCAATCCCCAATCCCCAATCCCCAATCCCCAATCCCCATTAATAACAAAAAAAATTTTTTTTTTAAGATTTTATTTTATAATATATATTTAAAAATTAAATTTAATATAAATTTTTAAAACTTAAAAATGGAAGATAATAAAAATGAAAGTGAAAACGAAAAAGAAAATGAAATAAATAAAAATGAAAAAAAAGATTCTTCTCCTCAAAAAGAAGAAATAAAAAATGAAGGTGATTTTCTAGAAAATTATAACAATCTTACAGAAGAACAACTAAATCAAATTCATGAAAAAATGTTAGAAGATGATTTAAATGGAATTGAATCAAAATTAACCAAACAATTTTTAGCAGATAATAAATTTATAATGGATCAAATAAACAATGCTCAAAAATCATCAAGTGTACCTAAAAAAATAATAACAAAAAAACCTCCAGAAGGAGTTTTACCTCATAAATTTAGAATAGATCAAATAACAAAAAAATTAGATGAAGAATATTACAAAGACATAAAACGAACAGATAAAATTCCAAAAAATTCCCAAAAAATATTTGAAGAACTTGAAAGTTTTAAACAAAAAGTAAATGATATAAAACAAGTAAATAGAGATGAAGAATTATTAAGAATGCAAAAAGAAAATCAAGAAATCGAAGAAAAATTAAATGAATTAAAACAACAAGATAATTCAGAATTAAGAGAAAAACAAGAAAGTTGTCGTAAATTAGTTGAACAATTAAATGTTTTATTCAATGAAAGAAAAAAAGATGCAGCTGAAAAAGAAAAAGAAAGAGAAAAAGCTATTGAACAAATCAAAGCAATAAAAAGCGAACAAGAAGATCATAAAGAAGAAATTAAAAAATTAGAAGAAGATAAAGAAAGATTAACTCAAATGTTATCTAATTTAGAAAAAGATGTTGAAAGTTATAATATATATAAAAAATTTATTGATCAAGTTAATGCAAAATATTCTAGTGACACTACTAATCAAAATGATTTATATGATAATTTAAAAGAAAAATTTGAACAATTAATGAATCATGAACTTGAAATTCAAAAAAATATTGAAGATAGTGAAAAAGAAAAAGAAGAAATTAAAAAACAAATTCAAGAAATGAGAAGAAAAAATGATAAACAAAGTCAAAATACAAGATTACAACAATTAGAAAATGAAATTAAAGAATATTCTGATAAAAATAAACAATTAGAACAAGAAATAGACAGTATTTTAAAAGAAAAACAAAAAAAAGATAGTGATACTCATCAAATAAAATTAAGTATATTTAATTTATATGATAAAGTTATGAAAGAAGATGGAAAAGTTGATAAAAATGAAAATTTTGATTTAGATGCTGATGAAACACAATTATGTATGAAATTAGATAAAATTAATGAAAAAATAATGGATTTAATTAGTATACATAAAGAATTAGAAAAAAATCAAAATACTGCAAATAATACAACAAAATAAATATCATATTAATAATATATTATTGTTATTAATATATACACTTAAATATTGTTAAATAAATTAAAAAATAATTATTTATTTTTTCCAAAAAATTCTTAATTAAGATTAAATAAATTTATAATTTTATTTAAATATAAATAATATTTTTTTGTTTTAATAAATAAAAATTAATATCATTTTTTTGTAAATATATTTAATATAATTTTTAATTTATAACTCTTATTTTTTTATTAATTGATAATATAAAAATATTAATTTTTAATATTGAAATGATATTTTATATTTTAAATAATTAATTAACTTTTATAAATAATAATATATATCATTAATATTTTTTAATAATAATTTATTTATTATTAAATTATATAATATTATTAATAATAATTTTTTTAGAATGGTATTTTTTTTTTCTAGAATAAAATGCCTAAAAATTTAAATATTTAATACAGTAAAATAAATATAAAATAAAAAAAAATAAATTAAAATAATGGAAAGATCTAATAATTCAGAAAATAAAGAAAATTATAATAATAATAGTTTAAGATTTGTTTCAAAACAATTTAAATGCCCAATGTGTTTAAAAGGTTTTAAAAAATTAGTTCATATAGATGAAGAAGTATCAGAATGTCCAGCCTGTGGTCATAAACATTGTACTGAATTTTTAAACAGTGAATTTAACCGAGAAAGTGTAGATAAACAATATAGAATTCCATTTGCTCAAATGTCTCAAAGAGAAAAAGCTCAATATCATCCAAACACAGATTTTTTTGATAAATCTCAAAGTAATTTTTATGGAGATTCAAGAAGAAATCAACCTCAAAATAACATTAATAACAATTATAATTATAATAATAATCAACAACAGCAACAACCTCAACAAAATAATAACAATAATCATCCTTCTCAACATATGTATCAATTTTTTATACCATTTAGTGCAAGTCCTTTTGCAGGAAGTGTAAATCGTCATCCATATGATTTTCGTGTTTTTGAAGGTCCAATAGGTCACAATGATTTTGAAGTACCTACAGATAATTTCTTTTTAGATAATTTTGCTTCAAATTTCTTATCAAACTTCATTAATCCAGCAACTAGAATAGTATTTATTAATACTATGCAAAATCAACATCAAGGAAATCCACCAGCAAGTAAAACTTCGATAGATAAATTAAAACATTTTAAAATGGAAAAAAAATATTGCAAAAAAGATGAAAAAGATCCTAAAAAATTAGAATACCCAACATGTTCAATATGTTTAATGGATATTAATGATGGACAAAATACAATTTTATTACCATGTGGTCATATGTTTCATAGTGATTGTGCAACTAAATGGTTAGAAATTCATAATACATGTCCTTTATGTAGATTTGAATTACCTACTGATGACCCCAATTATGAAAGAGAAAGAAGAGAAAGAAATAATCAAAGAAATGCAAATATGGCTAGAAATCCTAATGTTAGAGCTGCGGATTTAAATCACCCTGAAAATATGAATCCTCAACCACAACCACAGCCTGGTTCAGGAAATCAAAATATTAATATTCAAGGAGAAAATAATATAAATGGTTTATAAAATTAAGATTTTTTATAAATAATTAATATAAATAAATTAATAACATAGTAAAATATTTATTACTATTATATTTTATTATTTATTATTATTTAATTATTAAATTTTATATATTTAATTTTATTTTATTTAATCCAATAAATATTAAAATGAGTAGACAAGAATTTTCAGACCCTGATTTATCTTTAATTTTAGAAATTTCAGGAAATAATCAATGTTTTGATTGTTTATCAAAAAATCCTCGTTTTTGTTCAGTTAATAATGGAGTATTATTATGTGGAATATGTGCAAGAGCTCATCAATATTATAATAATAATGTTTCGAGAATAAAATCATTAGAAGCAGATTTATGGTCCAAAGAAGAAGTTAAATATTTAAGATTAGGAGGAAATACAAGATTAAAAAATTTATTTGTTGAATATGATATACCTAATGATTTAGATAATCAAGATTATAAATATCATACAAAAATTGCTGAATATTATAGAACTTTATTAGGACAAGAAACAAGAAATAGATTATGTTTATTAAAGCGACCTAATTTTTCAGAAGGAAAAGAAACAATTGAAAAAGTTCCTAATAATCAAAATGATTTAAAAAATAATAATAATGACATTAAAAATAATTTAAATGAAAAAATAGATTTTAATAATAATATTATAAATAATGATGATGATGAAGGTTATATTTTTGGATTAAAAAAAAATAATAATAAAAATAATGAAAATAAACAAAGTGATTCTTCAATTAATTTTAATAAAATGATAGATTCAATAGGAAGCTTTTTTAATAGAGTTGGTGAAAAAATAAATGAAAAATCAAAAGAATATGATATAAATGGAAAAATAAATAATATTAAAAATTCTGATACATATAAAAGTATTTCAGAAAAATTTGATCAAGGAATAAATATAATTCAACAAAAAACAAATGAATTAATAAATGATATTAATGATACAAATGAATATGAATTTTATGCTCAACAAGAAATTAATAACCAATTAGATAGTCAACCTAATTTTCAAAGTAATTATTCAAATATTTCAAGTCAATCATATTATAATAAAAATATTAATAACAATAATAATAAACAAAATCAATTTAATTCTAATTTAAATAATAATAATAATAATATGAATAATATTAATAATAATATGAATAATTTTAATAATAATATGAATAATTTTAATAATAATATGAATAATATGAATAATAATAATATAAATAATAATGTTGTTAATCCAATTAAAAAAAGTTTTAATAAAAATATTAAAGATAATATTATAGAAAATAATATTAATAATAATTATAATAATATAAATGAAAATATAAATGATATAAATGCTTTAAATATAAATGAAAATGATTCAATTAATAAAAAAGAAGAAAATAATAATTTTGATATTAATCAAAAAAATGAAGAAAAATTAGATTAAAATAAAATGATTAATAAACAATATTTAAATTAGTTTTATTTTAATTTTATAATATAATTATATAATTTTGACTTATAAAAGTCATATTTTATATATTTTTAATTTTAAATAAATAAAATTTTTAATTTATTAGATATGAATAAATATAAATTACTATATTTCAGATAATAATAGAACTATTTTAATTAAAATATTTTAATAAATATTTTTTTCAATTCATTTTTTTTAATCTTTAATTTAAAATATATTTAAAAAAAGTTCAATTTAATTTTCTAATATAAATTGAATTTTAATTATTATTTTATATATTACGAATAAAACATATTAATTATATATAATATTATGTAAAATTATATAATATGAATAAATATTTATTATATGTTTAATTTATTTTTTTTTTTTTCTTTTTAACATAATCACTCACAAAATTCCACATCATTTTATAATTATTTCTTATAGTTTTACTACCTTCAGTATTATTTCTTAATCTTACACTTTCTTTATATGAATTATTATAATATTCATTTGCTAAAATTCTTTCAGTTTCTCCATTTTTCCATTTTACACTTTCATTTTTCAAAAAATTAAAATTTAATAAAGGTAAAATTAATTTTCCTTTTAAATTATAATCTTGATTTTTAATTAATTTATCACTATATAAATCTTCTCTTTCCATATGTTTTGGAATTTTAAATTTGCTTTTATTTTTTTGTATTTTTTCAGGTTCAATTTTTATTGTTTTTCTTTCAACTTTTGGTAATTCAAATAAATCTTTTACATCTTTTCCTTCATAAATACTATCTATAACATTTCTAGACATTTCATTCATTCCTTTTGTTTCTCCATAAGGATTAAATTTTGAATCTATTTTTTTTTTCATTTCTTCAATGAATTTCGCTTCATAAGATTCATTTAAAATATTTTCATCTTCTATAATTTCTTTTTTTTCTTGATGAATAATTTTTTTAAATCTATTTTGTCTAATAGGAATTGAAGTTTTAAATATTTTAGTTACTTTTTTTTCTTCTTCTAAATCTTCTTTAGGAATATAATTATCATTTGGATTATAATTTTTTAAGAAACTAAAATCTAATTTAATGTCATTACAAACTTGTAAAAATTCTTCTAATTCTTCTTTTTTTAATTTTTCCCAATCTAATTTAAATTTCCATTTTTCTAAAGGCGGATTAGGATTATTTATTCCTGTATAAATATCACCTATAATTTCCATTTTATCATTAAATATTTTAATACGTCTATCTTTTGAAACAGTTGAAAAAGTCAAAGGAATTTCAGTAGTGAGAGAAAGGTCTATAATTTCATCATTATGTATTTTTTCTTCATATATTAAAAGATAAGGATATAAACTTTGCCAGTTGTTTAAAAATACTTTGTTTTTTAATAAATTATGCACTAAAGAAGTTTCAGCATAAACTTCTTCAGTTTTTAATATATTAAAACTAGATTCGATTTTTTTTTTAGATACAATTGATATATCAAATTTTTTTAAAATAGGATATATATCTATAATTTTTATATACCCCTTTTCATCTCCTAATATTAAATAATTCTGAATATCTGTTTCATTTTCTTGAAATTTACCATATTCTTCATCGATTTCTATTTCATTTGAAGGTAAATGATTTAAAAAATGTTCTGCGTTTGTTATATTATATTTTAATTTATCATTTGTTTTATTATTAATGTATAATAAACATTTATTTTGAACTGGAATGTATTTATTTTCTCTATGAAAATATGTTATAGTTCTAAAAAAACATTCACCTTTATATTTTTTATCAGGATTAGTTCCCCATAAAAATAATTCTCCATTGCTATAAATAGCAGCTAAAATAGGAAAAGGATCTAAAAATTTTAAATTAATTACATTAAATATTCCAGGTTTATATGATTGAATTATATTAGTATCATCCATTTTACTTAATTCTATATCCCAAACATTTATTAAACCATCAGTACTACCTGTTGCAAAATTATTATAAAATCTTGATATATCCATACATAATATTTCATTTTTTTTTTCTCTTATTTTATGACTTCCATGAATTCCTTTTAATTTAACTGAATTTTCAGGATCTTTTTCATTATACATATTTATTTCACTATCTAATCCGGTGGTAACTAAAACAAAATCAGAATCTTCTTTTGTTGGATTGTTCCAAAAAACAAACATTTTAGTTACATCTTTTGTATGATGTGTTTTTATTGTACTTATTCCATCTTTTTCTATTTCATATTCATTTACAGCTTTTATTAATGATCCATTTCCTGCATTGAATTGTTGTACTGTTCCATTTGAAAAACCTAAATAAATTAATCTATGTTGATAATCAAAACAAAAAGTTCTAATTTTTGTATCAGAATCAAATCGATCTTGATCCATGAATTTTTTAAAAACATATACTAAATTTCCATTTATTCCATTGTATAATCTTAAATCTTTTAAAGTAGCAACAAAAAATTTAAGATGATATTTATTAAATTCACATTGAATAGGATAATTAATTTCACTATCATCCTTATTATTTTTTGTTATTTCACTTTCTAAATATTTTTGATCAAAAAATATCATTTTACTTCCATAAATACAAAATCTATTATATTTTTTAATATATATCATATCATTTATAATAATATTTTTTTTCCCAGAAGGTAAAGTTTGTAAACATTGTCTAGCTCTTAAATCCCAAATTTTAGTAAACCCTTCTTCATCAACTGAAGCACACATATAACTATTACCTAAAACAATCATAGAAACAACAGGTGAATTATGACCTTCTAATTTTCCTTTATATGCATCTTCTAGAGATAAATCAGTTCCATATAAATTTATATAATATTCAAAGCCAGAAGCTAAAATTATTCCATTTTGATCTACATTAGGATTAAATATTAAATGTCTTAGACCTGAATTTTCTCCGGTTGTCCAAATTTTTAAAAATTCTTTTTCATATAAATTAAATAATCTAATTTTTCCATCTAAACATGCAGTTAATATTAATTGAGGTTTATTTATTTCAATAACATCGGTTATTTCATCTGTGTGACCTTTATTGTAATTTATATTTAAAATATCTGATGGATTTTCAAAAAAAATGTTTCTATGCCAATGACCGGGATTATATAGAGCAATTACTTTATTATTTGAATTTCTTTCAAATTCTATATCAACTTCATATAAATAATAAAATTTATCATTTTCACTTTTTCGCCCAGAACTTAACCAAATTCCATGATCTTTTAAATACCAAATTTTTTTTTGTAATGGATTTGTTGGAAGTTCGAAAATACAATCTGCTGATAGATCATTTGAAAAATCAAAAAATGCTATTTTATTATTTGATAGGCATAATGCTACAATATTTTTAGTAGAAATTCCCATTCCCAAAACACTAAATGTTAATGATTTTATATTATCAACTTTAAATTTTTGTTTTTTTTTTTGTTTTGCTCGTTGTTTTGCTTTAATTTCATCTATGATTTTTTGTTGAAAATACTTTTCAATATCGAAATTTAATTCACATTTTCCTGAATGAGGATTATAAATTTTAAGAATTTTTGAATTATATTCACTAACAAATAATTTATCAATTTTATTATGAAAAATTATTTTTTCAACTTCTTTTTTATGAATATTATAATCAATAACTTTTTCACTAATTTTATATCTTTTATATTTAATCATTTCTTTTTCTTTTAAACCTTCTTTATTTTCTGGGTTTGATGAAGTTTCATTTTCTCCTTCAACTCTGTCTATCATAAATTGAGTAAATTCACTCCATTGCATTATTTCATCTCCACTTAAATCTATTTCACAAAATAATTTATATAAACCATATACTAAATTTAATTCATCATATGGTTCTGAATTGTTTATATTTATTTCTTTTTTTATTAAATTTATGAATGTATTTCTATCTAATCCATCGGGAAATTTTTCAAATTCATCTTCGATTTTATTTATTTTCTTTAAATCTATTAACATCATTAATGAATTAATGTCATATAAATTTGGATCTAAAATAAAATATTGATTTCCTTTTATTATTTTCATTTTATTTTTTGGATAAGGTAAAATTTTAATTTCTTCTTTTAGTTTATTTTCTTCTTTTTCTGTTTTAAACATTTTTTTTAATTGTTGTTATTAAAAAATTAATTATTTTATTATTATTTAAATTTTTAATTATTTTTATTTTCTTAAAAACAAAAAATTTATTTTTAAAAGAATTTTTCTTTTTTAATTTTTGATTATTAATATGTTACAAATATTAAAAATAATATTATATAATTTAACAATTTTTAATATAATAATTAAATAAATAAAAATAAATACTTTTTATTTATTTAAACAATATTATTTTGTTTATTATTTCCTGAATTATAATATACAATTCCAGCTAATATTAAAATTATTATTACTAATAATAATGCAATTTTCGCATAAAAAGAATTACTATTTTTTGTTTTTTCTTTAAATTTATCAATTTCAATTTCAGCTTTTTTTGTATTATCTTCAAATTCTATTAAATTATCTTCAATATATTCAATTTTTTTTTCATCTTCATTACATGAATTTACAATATCTTTACTTAATTGATTTAATTTTAAAGTTATTTCATAAATTTGTTCATATTCTTTTTTAGCATTTAATAACTGTTCTAATTTTTGTTTATTTTTATTTGGAGAAGAAGTGTCAATTTCTATTTCCATTCCATTATTAAAATTCATATCAATTGTATTTGAACTTGTTGAATTTGAAGAATTTATTTGTTCTTGAACATCAAATTGAGCATTTTTAATAGCTAATTGAAATTTTTTATTTGCATTTAAAAATTTTTTATTTATTGAATCAGAAATAGATTGAATTTTTTTTAATTTATTTTTTTCATTATCTTTAATAAAATTTTTTATACTATGAATAATATCATACATTTCTTTCATTTTATTTTCAATAACATTAAATTTTTGTTTAATTTGTAAAATATTTGATGGTTCTTTATAATTAATTGTATTTATAATATTTTCTAATTCATTTATTGATGCATCATAAATTCTTTTATCTTCTATTAATTTATTCATATCATTTTCAACAATATTAAGTAACAATGGAGTTGATTTTGAATCAAAATCCATTTTTCACTAATTTTTTATTATTTTTTGTAAATTGAAAATATTTTTTATTTTTTATTTTTATTAATATTTAATAAATATTTGTATTATTATTATTATTATTAAAGAAATGAATATTTATTTTAATTTTTAAATTTAATAATAAAATAATTATATTTAATTTAAATCAATGTGTAAGTTTCTTCCAAAAAATACAGTTAAAGCTAATGGATTAGTATTAAATATATTAGTAGGAATTATTGTTATTTGTCCTATTTTTTTTGCAGGATTTGATTATAAATTTGTAAATATTAATTGGTCTCATAAAGGAAAATGGAGACATTTAGCAAAATTACAAGTTTCTTCAGTTTGTGGAACATTTTTTTCTTTTATTTTAGGAATATTATTTTTTGCAATTATTCCTGATTCAAAAGGAATTGGAGCACTTTTTTCAGTTTTTGAATTTCTAACTGGAGTTTTTTCTATGTTTGTTTCTATTTTTGTATTGGTAGGTGCTTATGCAAGAACTAATGAATTAACTGAAAAATGTATTATTCCAAATAAAAATTTTTTTGAACAATTTTTTTATTTAGATGAGTATTTTTTTGAAGAAAGTAATAATTTATTTTGTAGCGATAAATGTAACTGTTCTCTGACTGATAATACTATAGATGAATTTTATTTTAAATATGATGAAGAAGATTCAAATGAATTGGAAAATGCTTTTGCAGATATTAGTGTTAATAATGATGAAAATAAAATTAAAACTCAAGATTGTAACTTTGATTCAATTGGGAAAAAATTATCTACTAGTAATATATATAGATCAAATTTTGGTGATGGAGGATTAAATGAACTAAAAAAATTAATGGATTTTTGGGGTAGAATTGAAAAAAAATTTCATTGTACTGGATGGTGTGAAAAGTATTATATAGGTGATGATAATGTTACTAAAAAATATTATTTAAAATATTTATTTTCAGATGTGAATAAAGGTTTAGTTGAAAATATAGGATGTATGAAACCATATAGAAATTGGGTTCAAAAAATGTTAAGAGCATTTGGTGGAATGATGTTAATAGATTCTTTTTTACAATTAATATGTTTAATATTTGGAGTTTCTTTATTTTTAGGATTTTACTCAGAAAATTCATCAAACGAAAGACCAATAGAACATGAAGAATATGGTGCAACTCAAAAATTTAATGAAAATGAAGAACATAATAAAAGTAATTAAAAATAAAATATAATAAATATCAAATATTTAAATTTATAAATATTTTTTATTATTTAATTTATAATAAATATATTAATAATAAAAAAAATATTAATGAATAATGAAAAAAATTATGAAATTCGTGTGAAATTAACAGATAAATTTACAAAAGAAAAAGCTTATAATGTAATTAAATATATATTAGAAGAAAAAATGACATTAATGAATGAAAAATATGATGAAAATTTGGCTCAACAATTAAATAGAGAAATATGTGAATCAATAAGAAATGAATTTAAAGATAGTAAATATAATTTTAAAAAATATAAATTTATAGTTCATTGTATAATTGGAGAAAAAAAAGGACAAGGAATAAAAATAGGAAGTAAATGTATTTGGGATTCAAATAGTGATTCAGTTGTAAATGTAAATTGGTCAAATGAAAATACATATGCGTTTTGTTCAGTTTATGGTGTTTATTTTTATTAATTTAAAAATAATAATATATGTATTAATAAAAATATTATTAAAAAAATTAAATAAAAAATTTTAATTAATCAAAATTTTATTTAAAATATTTTTTTTCAAAATCAAATTGTTTTATATTTAAATTATTATTATTATTATTATTTTCTGGATTGTATTTATATGAATTTATTTTATTTTTATTAGAAATATATTTAGATGGATTATATATATCATGTGAATATTTTTTCATAATATCTTTTTTTTCTTTTTCATTTTGTTTTAATTTTTCATCATAATAATTTAAATTATTTTTTGCTGAATCTAATTCATTTTTTATATGATTATTAATCATTTTATTTTTAATTTCATTATTAATTAATTTATTTGATATATTAAATCTATTTTTAATATCTTCTTCATCTATTTTATTTATTTCTTCAATATATTTATTCATTTTTTCTAAATCTTTTAATCTCTTATTATTTTCTTCTCTATATTTTAATATTGGATTATTTTTTAAAATATCCTCTTCTTTATTATATTTTTTTTCTAATTCATTATTTATTGAAATATTTTCATTTATTTTTTTTAATAATTCTTCTGAAATATCTTTATTATTTTTAATAATTTTTTCATCTTCTTTTATTTTTTTTAATAATTCATTGTATTTAATTTGGTTATTAATATTTTCATTATTATTATTACAATTTATATTTTTATTTAATATAAAGTTATCCATATTATTATTACATCTATTACAGTTTGAAATATTATTCATACAATTATAATTATTACAATTATTAGGACATTCACAACAACATCTTTTAACACAATTACAAGGATTTAATATGTTTTTATTATTATTTGAATTTATTTCATATGTGTTAATTCTGTTTAAATTATTATTATTATTATCAATATTATTATTATTTATAGTTTGATTTGTTTGATTTAATTTTTCTTCATATAAATTTCGATATGAATAATTATTAACTTTTCCATTTGTGTTGTAAAAAGAATTTAAATTTTTTCTTACTAATTCTTCTTTTGAAACATTTTCTAATGTATTTAAATTTGAATTATTTAGAGTTTTATTTATAGAATTTAAATTATTATTATTTAATTCATTATTTTTATTTAAATTATTATTTTCATTTTCATTATTATCTAATAAACTTTTGATATGATTATATTTTTTAATTGCATTTTCTTTTCTTAATTCCATAATTTTATTAATATTCATTGAATCAGCTGTTGATAAAGTAATTTTTTTTTTCTTTTCATTTTTTTTTATTTCTTTTTCAAGATTATTTTTTGAATATTCTTTACTATTATTTCTTAAATTTTTTGCAATTTTTTTTGAATTTTTTGAAATATTTGGTCTATCTTGTATTTCACCGAATTTACGAAAATTTTCATAATTTTCAATTTCTTTCATTTTTTCATCATTTTGTTTTTTTCTTTTTTCCCAATAATCAATTGAAGATGAATATAATTTAAATGTATTTTTTTTATTATTATTATTATTATTAATATTACTATTTAAATTATTATTACTATTATTGTTATTATTATTAAAAAAATGATATTCTTGTTTTGGACTTAAATTTTTCATTATAAATAATTGATTATTAATAACTGAATTTTTTGTATTTTGATTTTTGTTTTTTATACAATTTTTCATTTTTATATTAATTTATTATTAAATCATTAATTTATTATTTTTTTCATAAAATTTTAAAATTATTTAAAAAAATGAAAATTAATGATAATTTACAACAAGAAATAACTTTATATGATTATATAGAATTGCGTTATTCAGATCCAATTAATTCATTATCCTTATCAAACTCAAAAGTTTTTTTTGGAACAATGATGGGACGATTAGTATATTATGATATAAATAAAAAAAAAATAAAAGTATTTTCAGATCTTTGTAATGAAGCAATAATGGGAACTTCAATAGATGAAAATAATGAAAATTTATATTGTTTAATTGGTGATGAATCTATAACATCATATGAAATAAATAATGACGATAATTTAACTATAAGATATAAATTATATAGTCAAGATGAAATTCATAAAGATAATTGTAGTTCATGTTTTACAATGTTAAATAAAAATAATGTTTTAATGTTATATTTAAAAGAACCTAAAAGTTTTGATACACCTTTTCAAATTTATGATTGTTCTTATAATATAAAAACTGCGAATAAAAATAATTTAGAAAATATTGAAGGAAAAATTACTATGAGTAATTATATTGTTCCTTTTGAATTTGTTGATGATAAATTTATATTTCTTGAACAATTTGAAGGAAAAGTTAGAAAAATTTCTATATATGATTTTAGAAACAACGAAAAAACAGAAAAAGAAATTAATAATTATTCTATTGGTCATATTAGTTTTTTATATTTATTAAGAAATAATTCATTTTTAATTGTTAATAATTATAATCAAATAGATATTATAGATGAAATTTTATCAACTAATAAAACAATGACTTATATAAATCCAACAGGAGAAATAAATGCGATTTATTATTATTATGATGAAAATAATAATGATAAATTAAAAATAATATTTTTAGATATTAATTCAAATATTTATGAAGGTGAAGTAAGTGATAATCAATTAATTATATTAATGCATGTTAACTTAAATGAATTGAATAATATTGATTCTGATATGATAAAAAAAGGTTTATTTGATATGGATTTTCCATATTATTTAAAAGCAAATCAAAATTTTATTGTTGTTTCCTGTGATTATGCATGTTTAATATTAAAAAAAATGTAAATATTTTTTATTATTTTAATAATTTTTTTTTGTTTATTTAAATAAAAATTAAATAATATATATTTAATCCTTTTTTTTTTATAATATTAATCTAACATTTTATATTTATTTTTCCCATATTTTTATGAAAAAAAATAATTGCTTTGATAACAAAAAACATAAAATAATTCAAGTTCCAGCTATTAAAACATTACCTGAAAATTTTTGTATTTTTAATTCATTAAATCCTTTATTACCAGATTTAATGAATGAATCTGAACAAGAATTCATTCACGAACAAAATTATCAATTTTTTTTATATTATCTTAAATTATATGAAACGAATATTCAATTAAAGGAGGAGCTCAAATTAATATTAGAAGAAAAATCAAAATTAAAACAAAAAATTATTAAATTAGAAAAAAAATTTAAAAATAAAGAAATTACAGCATTAGAAAAAAAAATTAATGATACATATATAAATCGAAAGGTAAAATATTAGATTTTAATTTAATATATAAAGAGACATAGAAGATGCAAAAAAGAAATAAAGTCTAAATTTGTTTGCAACTATCCAGAATGTAAAAAAACGTATGGGTCTGAAGGTTCTTTAAATCAACATATTAAAATTAAACATGGTAATATAAATTTTAAAAATAAATAAAAAAATGTAAATATGTAAAATTGTAACTTTTTATTAATTTTTGAGTTATTATTTATGCTATTTAAAATACTAATATAAACAATTTTGTAATAATTAATTTATAAAGATTTTGTAAAAATTAATAGAATAAATATTATTTTATAATAATTTAAATATATTATTAATTAATATATAATATATTAATTGTTAAAAAAATTAATAATTTTTGCTTTTATTTCTCCTATGGGTAATAAAAATATAAAATCAATTCCCATAGAAAATATTTCTCCAAACACATTTCAAACAGAATATATTGATAAAAATAATGTTCCAAGCACAGAAAATCAAAATTTTAAATTAATTAAAAAACATAATAAAGAGTTAGAAGATAAAAAATTAATAGAAGAAAGTTTAAAAAAACACTTTTATTTTTATATATTAGAAAAACAGGCAATTCATGAAATTATAAAAGAAGTTAATTTAATATTAATAGATGCAAATAAAGAAATATTTAAACAAGGAAGTTCAGGTAATTATTTTTATATAATAAAAGAAGGAGAAATTGAATTATATGTAAATAAAATAAAAAAAAATTTTTTACAAAGAGGAGATATATTCGGTGAGCATTCATTATTATATGGATGTCCTAGATATTGTACAAGTAAAACATTATCTAATTGTTATCTATGGAGTATGGAAAAAAAACATTTTAAAAAAATTATTGAACATATCACACATATTAATTTTGAAGAAATAAAAAAATTTGTATTGAGCATTCCTATATTTAATTTAGCTGACCATGAAACAAAAAATAGTTTATGTCATTGTTTATATAAAGAAAAATTTGAAAATGGAGAAAAAATTTATTGTAAAGGAGAGATTTCACCATGCATTTATTTAATTGTAAGTGGTGAGATTGAAGTAAGAGATCCAAATGATAATTATAATTTAGTTTTTACTTTAAAAAAAAATGAATATTTTGGTGAATTAGAATTATTAACAAATTCTTTAAGACAAAATGATATAATTGCAAAAGGAAAAGTTTTTTGTTATACATTATCTGCAAGTGCAATGTATGATATTTTTGGAGAGAAATATAAATATATATTATATTTAAATTTTATAAAAAATAGCTTAATAAAATCAAGAAAATTCAAAAAATTTAATGTTAAAATGGTTGAAAATATTTTTCAATTTTTTAAAGTTAGATATATCCCAAAAATTATTACAGTGTATAATGAGGGTTTTATAATATCTAGTAAAATGATAATAATTATAAATGGAGAATTAATTAATCGTAAAAATAATGATTTATTAAGCAATAGAGGTTATTTATTATTTGAAGATGATTTATTAAATAATTCTCAAAAAAGATTAGATTTTAATATTGCATGCTCAAATAATACATTATTAATAGAAGGAGATATGATTGATATATTAAATTATTTTGGTTGTTCATTAAAAGAACAATTAGAAAAAAGTTTAGTTATAGAAAGTTTAAAAAAAATTAATTTATTTAAAAGTTTTTCTATAGATAAAATTGAATTATTATCTCAAAGAATAAAAATAAAAAAAATACCTAATGGAAAAAATTTAATTACTCAAGGAGAAGAAGGTACTAGATTTTATATAATAAAATCAGGAAAAGTAGACATTTTTGTTAAAAAAAATTATATAAGAACAATGAATGAAAATGAATATTTAGGTGAAAGAGCTTTATTTTTTAAGGAACCAAGGTCTGCAACAGCAACAGCAAAAGGAGATGTTGAAGTATTTTTTTTAGAAAAAGAAGATTTTATTCAAGTTATAGAACAAAATTTAAAAGAATATTTATTAAGTAGATTATATTTACAAGATAATACAGTTCAATTAAATGATTTAGTTTTTTATAATATTTTAGGAACTGGAAATTATGGACAAGTATGTTTAGTTAAAAGTAAAAAAAATAATTATTATTATGCAATTAAAAATATATCAAATAAACAAATATTATATAATCAATTATCTGATAATTTAAATTTAGAAAGAAATATTTTATTACAAATTGATCATCCGTTTATTGTAAAATTAGTAAAAACATTAAAAGATCAAAAATATGTATATTTTTTAATGGATTATATTGAAGGAAAAGATTTATTTGATGTAATAAGAGAAATCGGACTTTTATCTAAATTTCAAACTCAATTTTATGGAGCAAGTATGATGCTTGCAGTTGAATATTTACATGAAAGAAAATTTATATTTAGAGATATTAAACCAGAAAATATAATGGTATTAGAAAATGGATATATTAAATTGATAGATTTTGGAACAGCAAAAAAAATAAATGATAAAACAAGTACTATAATTGGAACACCACATTATATGGCTCCAGAAGTTATAATGGGTGAAGGTTATTCTTTTCAAGTTGATTTTTGGTCAATTGCTTGTTGTATGTATGAATTTATGTGTGGTACTTTACCTTTTGGTGAATCTGCAGAAGAACCTATGGAAATATATTTATCAATAATTAATGATAAATTAAATTTTCCTAATTTTATAAAAGATAGAGATTTTAAAAATTTAATGTGCTTAATGTTAACAAAAAATTATATATTTAGATATACAAAATTAAGTCAAATTAGTTGTCATATTTGGTTTCAAAATTTTAATTGGGAAGAATTAATTTCTATGAATATGAAACCTGCTTTTTTTCCTGAAATAAATAATAGAATTAGTAGATATAAATATCAACCATTTGTTGAATTTGTTAAAACTTGTCATGATTGGGAAATTCCAGAAGATCAAACTCCTATTACTGATGAGCAAAAAAAAAAGTTTAAAGATTGGTTAGAACATTTTTAAAAACAACATAATAATTAATTTATAAATAATACTTATTTTTAATCTTAATTATAAAAATTTTATAAATATTTACAAAAGAATTAAATAATTTCTTAAATTTTATCATTTATAAATTAAAAATTTTGTTAAAAAATTTTGAAAAAATATTTTCTTCATTATTATTATTATTATTTTCAATTTGTTCAACATAATCTTTATGTTTTTTAATTTTTTGTTTAATATAAATATTTCTTTGACTAAAATTATCATTTTTTTCTAAATATTGTTTATTATAATTGTCATTTATTCTTGAAGATAAAAAATTTTTTTCTTCATTATTTATTAAATTATTAAATTTATTCATTAAATTTTTTCTTTGTAAAAAATTATTATTATTGTTATTATATAAAATTTTATCTATATTTAAATTTTTAATAATTATTTTGTCTTCATTATTATTATTTATTGGTTTTTCTTCAGAGAAAACTTTTTTATCTCGAAAATCTTCAAAATAATTAAAATTTTGATTATTAAAATTTAATTTATCCATTTTATTTTTAACTTTTTCAATTTCACAATTTAGATTTTTTTCTAATAAATTTATTTGATGAATATTTTTCATAGACTCATTAAAATGATGTTTAATAATCATACTAAATCTTTTATTCTTATTAATATTTTCTTCAGTTTTTTTTTTATTATCTAATAAATTATTTTTAATATTCATTTTATTATCAGTATTAATATTTTCCTTATTACTATTCATATCATTACTATATTTTTTAATAAATGAATGTTCTAAAATATCTTTAATTTTTAATCTTTTTTCTGGATTATATTCTAATAATTTTTTAATTAAATCTTTACATTCCTCACTTATTATTTTATTTTTATCAAAAATTAATTCATGTTCTTTAATATTATTCATAATATTTCTTGCACTTTTTGCACAAAAAGGTGAATGATTCATTAACATTTCATATAATAAAATTCCTAAACTCCATGTATCAACACTAAAATCATAATTTTGAGAATCAACTATTTCAGGAGCCATATATTCAAGTGTTCCACAAAAAGTTGAACGTTTTTCAAATTCAATTTCTTTACTCCAACCAAAATCTGCCAATTTTAATACATTATTTTTTCCAATTAAAATATTTTCTGGTTTAATATCTCTATGAATTATATTATTTTGATGTAAATAATATATTGCATTCACCATTTGAATAAAATATTTAAATGCAATTTTTTCGCTTAAACCTTTTTTACTTTCTTTTATTTTTTCAAATAAATTTCCATTAACTGCATATTCCATAATTAAATAAATTTTTTCGTTATCTTCATAAATATTATATAATCTTATTATGTTATTATGTACTAATCTTGAATGTATTGATATTTCATTATATAATAAATTACAATTTCCGTAAATTTGTTTATATTTTTTTTTATCTATTTCTTTTATTGCACAATATTTTTTATTTTCTTTATGTCTTACTAAATAAACTCTACCAAAACTACCTGAACCTAAATCAACTGGAAAATAATTTTTAGTTACTTTTTCAAGATTTTCAAATTTATAATCATCATCAAATTGATTTTTTTCTAAAAATTTTCCAGGAGTAATAATTGAATATTTTTCCGTTAAATTTTCTATTTGTTTATTTTTTAAGGATAATAATAAATAAGATTTAATATTTTTTGAAGATTGAGAAATGTGATTTTTGGAATGAGTTATTAAACATTTTATTGAACAATATTTACCATTACATACTTTACATTCTAAAGGATTATTTATTTTAATTTCTTCATTACAATTTAAACATTTATTCATTTTTAAAAAATATAAATATTAAAATTATTTAATTAATTTATAAAATAATTTTATTGGTTTATATAATTTTACCTAGATTTTTATATATTTATAAAAATTCTTTTAATTTATTTATTATATCAAATCCATCATTCCAAGGAAAAATTTTACATTTAATTTGATTTTTATAATTTTCATCATATAATTTTTTATATAATGCAAAATCTTTTCTTGGAAATACATAATCATTTTCTTTTAATTCTTCACATAAACATATATCATTTTTTCCATCACATATCCAAATAACATTATTATATTTTTCTCTTAAATTAGATTTAAAAAATTCATTTATTTCTAATTTTTTACATTGGCAAGCATTACAATATTTACAATTATGTGGATGACTTGAAAATACATGCATTAATCCTTTTTCATCAATAATTGATTTAATACAGATAATTTCATCTATTACATCATTAATTTTATAGTAATTTAATAGATAATTTAATGTGTAAAAACTTGCTGATGATAAGATTATAATTTCAAATATATTTTTATTTTTTTTAAGAAAAGAAAATAATTCAATTATACCTTTATTTAAAGGAATTGAATTTAAAGCATTTTCAACTTTTTTAATGTCATTTCCATGTTTATAAGCCATCTCATACATTAAATTTTGATTATCAACCCAATTTACACCTTTAGCAACATTATTATTTATCAATTCAGCTTCTTCTTTTGATAAAATAATTTTTGCAATTGTACATAATGAATCAACTGATGTTATTGTTTGATCAAAATCAAATATTAATAATAATTTTTTTTTCATATATAATTATTTTATTTATTATAAATAATTTACAATAAAATAAATTTAATTTTTAATAATAATAATAAATTTTTACAAATTTGATTTGGGGATTGGGGATTGGGGATTGGGGATTGGG
>JAEEGK010011420.1_pt1 | contig 20293 bp, 3 predicted proteins | sample 8958771 | NCBI WGS metagenome assembly JAEEGK01 (sample SAMN16246547, study PRJNA631951) | gut metagenome | biome: gut microbiome; feature: rumen; material: SC-attached | host: Bos | place: Iran: Karaj | collected 2018-10
TAACATTTTTAGTATCAAAAGAAGATAAATTTAAATTTGTTATATTTTCACAAAAACTAAACATACCACTCATATTAGTAACATTTTTAGTATCAAAAGAAGATAAATTTAAATTTGTTATTTTATTACAATCGCAAAACATATAACTCATATCTTTAATATTAATATAATTAAAATTAGATAAATTGAAAGATTTTAAAGAAGTACAATAAGAAAAATTTATATTTAGTACATTTAATTAAATTTTTGTTCTTTCTTAAATTTATAAATTTTTAAATTCCCTAAATCACATAAAATAATAAATTTTGTATGATTTGCAAAAATAAGAAATTACTTATATTTAATTATATTCAAATGATTTGAAAAAATTGATATGAAATTATTCTGAAAAAGATTGTTTTTTTTCCTTTCTATATTAAAATTTATAATATTTCAGAGATAAATATAAATTTTTTAATGAATATAATTACAACTCAACAAGTAGAAATAAATATAAATGGAATAAACTCTTTCTCATAAACTTTTAGAGTGCCATCTTTTTCAAAAGAAAAAAATCTGAATTTAAAATTAGGGAATATTCATAATAAAACATAATTAAAGATAATATATTTTCTTTCTTTTTGGGAATATTTTAAAATATAAAAATAAAAATGAATTTAAAATTTAATTAAAAATGTTTAACGGAAAAGGTGATATTCCTTTTATATTGAATATCGAAAATGTTAAAATATTAGATTAGAAGATGAAGATTTTAAGAATAATAATGAAATTTTGATTTTTTGGTATGAAATTTAAAATCTTTATTTTGAATTTATCAAAATAAAATTATATTTTTTTCAATTAAATTACTTAGATTATTATAATCTAAACCAAAAATTATAATTGCTTTTAGATTAATTGAAAAATATTGAATAAATATATGAAAATAAATGAATATATTTACAAAGAATAAATTTAACTAATTTCAATTATATTAAATAAACAAAATTAAGATATGAAAGATATATGTTTAAAATTTAATTTTTGAATAATATTATTGTATATTTTAATATGTTTATAAAGAATTTATGTATATATTTCATTTTGAGTTTATTGTTTTATTTAGATTATTAATATAATATTTAATAAAATTATTTAACCATTGAACCAATTACAGAAAAAGAAATTCAAATATTTCATAAAAAATGAAAAAGATATTGTTAAAGATTGGATTTCTTATATTTATTGTTTAAGAAAAAAATTATTATAAAATACATTTCTTTTGAATTTCATTATGAATTTAATAAATATTATAGTATGATATCAAAAATGTTATAAAAAAAAATAAAAATAAAGAAAATTGATAAATCAATATTAAATATTTGATTAGAAAAAGTATCAATTTGATTCAAATGATAAAATAAGAAAAAATAAATGAAAGAATATATTTATAATTACCTGAAAATGAAAAAACTAATGAAATTACTGAATTTTGAAAAAAAATATTAAATAGAAAAACTATTTATTAAAAAATAAAATATATATCTAATTATTTTATAAATGGATTTGAAGTTTTTATGAAAAATATAAAAATTAAATGAATTTTATTAAGAATGGAAATAAATTAAAATCTAATTTTATTGAAAAGTATTGGTTCTTCTTTTGAAAATTATTTAAAACTTTATGAAAATAAAAATTTTATTATTCAAATTTCTTTTGAAATAAACTATATAATATTTTAATAAATAATAAAAGATAAAATTCACAATAATAGAACCATAATTTTTAATTAAATATAAAGCGAAATAATTAAAATTAATTAAAAAATAAAGTAAACTCAAAAAAAAGGAAAATAAAGAATATTTAAAATATAAAATGTTTTAATAAATAAAATTAAAATGAATAATTAAAATACAAATAACTTTTTCATATAAAAAGTGACTTCTTCATTATTAGAATTTTGTATTAAAGAGATAATAAAAATATAAAAAGGTGATAATATAATCCATTCAAAAATTAAACACCAAATTCCACTTATAAACCAATTAAATTGAGTTTTACTATAAATACTACAAAAAGCAATAACATAATAAAATAAAAATATACTTATTATTATTATTATTATTATACTAATTATTCTTCTTTTTCTAACATCTTTATTAAATTCTTTAATTCCTTCTTCTCTTTTATTTTCTTGTTTTGTATTTATTTTATTTTTAACTCTATCTCTTTGTTCTATTGTTATTAATATTATTAACTTTAATATAAAAGTTATTAACATTGATAAAAGAATTGAATATATTAATTTTGTAAATTCTTTTGATAAAGGATAATAAATTTTATTTCTTGAATTATTATATATTCTTTTTTCTATTATTGTTTCAAAATATAATATTGCATTTATTCCATAAATGAGAAAAACATGAAAGGTAAAAAATATTATTTTTAAATTTAATGGATATATAATTGAGTGTTTGAATAAAATTAAAATAGGATGTAAATAAAATAAATTATCTTTAAAAATATTTCCAAGAGAATAATTTTTAATTTTGAATTCATTATTTTTTTTATTATTAATATTTTCATTGTTGCTTTCTAAATCTTGACTTTTAGATTGATTTTCTATTTTATTATCTATATTTTCTTCATTATTACTATTAGATGATTCATTTGAAATACATTTATTTTCAATAACATTATTATTTATCTCATCAATTTTATATCCTTTATCATTTTCATTTATATCATTTCTAATCGAACTTTTTTTATTTTTATTTGTTAATAATAATATAATGTTTAAAATAATTGTTAAAACTATCATTATTAAAAATAACCAAAATCCAATATTACTTTGCAAATTATTTATCTCTTTCAAACATTTAAAAATAAGAATATCAAGCTTATTAATTAAAGCTTCATTTAAAGGCATATTTTCTAAATAAGGAATTTCATATTTAAATTCAGGAATATAATTGCAATACATTTTAATTTGAAGAGTATCTAAATTTAAACTATCATATTTACATTGATCATAATTATAAAAAGTTTTATTTTCATAAATTTGAGTTCTTCTAAATTTTTGAGTTAAATCATAATCAAAATCTTTTGTAATATAACAAGTTTTTTGAACTATTTCTTCATAAGATTTATAAATATCAATATTTTTATTAATATAAATTTTATATTTGTTTTCATTAATTTCATTAATATTTAATGGGAAATAAGTTGTAATATTAGTACATTCAGTAATATTAATATCACTTCCATCATTAAAATTAAATCCAATTGTATTTGTTTGATTAATATTAATTTCATTTTTAACTAAAGAATAAGTATCATTTGGAATAATAATTGTAATAAAAACAATATTTTTATCATTTGAAGCACAACTTGATAAATCAGATGAAATAAAAGTACTATTTTCTTCTAAAATACTATATAATTTATTTATACTTTCTTTATTATTTGTCCATTTTCTATAATGAATACCTCTTTCTTCATAAAAATCATATGTCATTGAAGTCTCATTAAATAATCCATTTTTAATTTCTTCTAAAGTTAATTTTTTATAAATTCCTCCTGCATTTTTTACCATATTTAAAAACTGATTTATATCAAGAGAATATTCATTTTCATCTAAATATCTAATTTTTCCAAATAAATATCTTAATCTTTTGTTTTTTTTAATTTCTAAAGTAGTTTTAACTAAATTCGTAGCTAAATCATATAAGAAAATAATATTAGAATTCATATCAATAAATCCATCTAACATTTTAGTAATTGTAGTTCCAACAGTATGAAATAAAGTTTTAATTGTTTTTGGTTTTATAGTTTGAACTACTTTAGTACTTTTAACTAAAGAAGAAATAGTTTTAACTTTTTCCATTGCTTTATTACTTTCAATATTAATAATAGGTTCACTTTCAGTTTCATTTTCATTTTCATTTGAATTTATTATTAAATCATCAGTTCCATTTCCAGGTTTTAAAAGTGCTTCTTCTTCATTTAAACCAAAATCTTCTAAAATTTCTTCTATTTTATTAATTAAACAATCTCCTCCTTTAAATAAAGAAGGACATAAACATTTTGCTTCATCATCTTCTATGAAACATGTTCCAATTAATGAAGTATCTGTTTCTGTTTCATTTCCACATGTTACATTTTCACATAAATCAATTATTTTATCAGGAATAATTTCTTCTTTTATTTCACACCAATCTTCTAGACATGATTTACATAATCCATCTTCATTAACTTTTTTATTTATCGATTCACATTCGTAACATAAGGTTGATTTATTATTTTCACGTCCATAATTCTCTTTACAAGAATATACACATTTATTTTCTTCCTCAAATAATGGAATTGTAGAATTAATTTGTGAACAATTAGTGTAACATTCATCATTATATGAATAATAACCGGGAGGACATTCATTTGTACATAAATTTGAATTTTTGGATTTATAGGGATTATTTGGATCTTTGGATTTACATGTTATACATGAAATTTTTGAATTTAAATAAGAAATATCATATATTAAATTATCATCACATGTTATAAGATTAAATGTAAATTCAATATAATTATTATAATTTGATGAATCTCTTATTATAATTGAGTGGGAATCTTTTACTTCTTCATATAATTTATATTGAAATATAAATGTATTATTATTTTCCCAAGAATAGAAATAATTAGTAAATGGGAATACTATGAAATTAATCATATTTGGATAATTTAAGTCAGTTAAAGGTATTAAACCATAATAATAATTATCCATAAAATATGATTGATAAGTTTTTCCTTTGATATTTTTAAAATCTTTAGTATAAAATTCTTTTGTATAAATATTATTTGAAGGAATTGTGATTGTTTGATTATTTGAGTAAATGATATTTATATTTGTTGTGAATGAATTGGGATTATCTAATTTTGGTTGTGTTTTAGAATGGTCAATTCCTATTAATAAATATTCTTTTGGACAAAAATGAACCATAAATATCAAATCATTATCAGATTTTATTTCATTAATTAAATCACAGAAATAAATTGAAAAAGTGTTTTGAATTCTTAAATAAATATTATTTTTAGTTAAATCAATTTCTCCCATATTATATAATTTATTATTTATTGGATTTCCAATATAATGAAGGTAATAAATATATGTATTAATATCTCCAACCATTTCAATATGATATTGAATTAATGAATTTTTATTTTCATTTGAATTAAAAATAAGTGAATCGTTTTCAAAATTTGAATTTTTTGTAATATCAGTTTTAAATCCATTATAACTTATATCTTCAATTAAATAAACTTTCTTAATTTGATTATGATGATATCTTCCTTTAAATTTAATAGAAACTTTTTCTAAAGTAAACTCAGTTAAACTTATAAAAGGACCATGATCTTGAATATCAAAATCACTATCATACACAATTAAATAAGGTATTATAACAATATCATTTGAAGAATAAGTAAAATTAAATAAATAATTTCCTAAGTCAATATTTGTTATTGAGAAAGATAAATCAGAAATTATTTCTGAAGAAGAAATATTAATTTCATTTGATATAGTAAAATCTGTTTTAATTAATTTTATAGAACTAACATCATTTGAAATATTTAAGTTAGAAGAAAATGAAATATGAATATCTTTTGGAGAATTTATATCATATTTAATAGTTTCACTTATTGGAATTCCAATTGAATTTTCTTTTACTATTAAATTTTTATTTAATATAAAATATTCACCACATTTATGCATATATTTGATTGTATAATTACCTGCATTTACAACTGAATTTTGAATTTTACATAAAATTGAATTTGGATTATCTAACAATGAATCACATATAGTATGATATTCTTCATTTTCTTTTGATATCATTATTGTATTTATTAAATCATCTTCTGTGAAATTATAATAAAATTCTAAAATAAAATATTGATTTTGTATCTTTGAATAAATATCTCCTGTTATTTTTTTTAAAAATTGTCCATTTACTATACTAAAATTAGTTTCTGTAAAATTAGAATTGTTAAATGAAATATAATAATCTCCTGTTGATAAAGATTTTGGATCAATTGAAAATTGATATATATTTTGATTATCTTTAGAATTATTTCCAATATATTTTAATTCTTTTTTAACAGGTTTATTATCAGAATAGTTAAAAACTAAAATTTCAATATTTTCAATATCTGGTATTTCACATTCTGAATATAAATTAAAAGTAATAGTTTTTTTATCATATTCACTTTGACATTTATTACCAAAATTATATTTAATTGTATGTATAACAATATTATCATAATTATTAATTATATAATCTAAACCATATTCAATACTTTTAGCATTACACACTTTTTTTTCACAAACTTTATTTTCTGAAATTCCATGTTTTAAATAAATTGAATTAAATTCTCCTTCAACAATAAAGTTAAGATCATTATTATCTTTATATGAATAATGATATAAAGGAGTGACAGATTGAACTTTATTAAAAGTATAACCATTTTTTCCTGAAATATTATAATAAGTTAAATTATTATTTAATATTATAGAATACAAATAAATTTCTTTTGATAATTCATCTTTAGCAATTTCAACATAAGCAGAATAATTATCATAATTAATTCTATTTGATCCTATTTCAAGTTTACTACTATTTGTTATGTTATCAATAAATATTAATCCAATAATATTAAAAGAATTATAATTTATATTAGTTATATTAATTTGAAATTTTGCTTTTCCATTTAAACTATCTGTAACAGAAATTTCATATGTAAATTCTTTTGGATAAATACTTATTGGGCTTGTTAAATTATAATCATTAAATTTAAGAATAAATTCATTGTTTGAAATATTTTTAACTAATTCAAATAAACATTTTCTTTCATTATCATCTGGATAACATTCATTTTTAATTGTATCTTTTAAAGTAAAATTATCATCTACTTCACATATACTTGTATATTTAAATTGAAAATATTCATTATCATAAATTAAACTATTTTTAATGTATGTTAAATTTGTTAATGTAATTTCTTCTTGGAAAAGAATTATAGGTTCTGAATCCATTAAATCTTTTCTGATTATTTGTAAAATATAATGATTATCTGAATAATTTGCTTCTAAGTTTGGAATATTATTTGAAATATTGAATTTATATGTTGTATTTTTTGATAAAGAATAAAGAGCATAATATAATTGAGTATATGAAGTATCTATATCATAATAATTAAGTGGTTTTAATATTAAATCTTTAAAACATTGATTATTTTCCAAATGATCATCTAATAAACAATAATTAACTTGACAAGGGTTAAAATAATTTGGAATAAAAGATGATTTATCTTTAATAACATAAATTTTTTTATTAATTTCTTTATAAGTAATATTATCATTAATATCATCATTATATTTAAATATAAAATAACTATCTTCAATATCATCAGTTATTAAAATAAAGGTGTTACTCCAAATTTGAGATAAAGTTTTATAATTCATATTATTTTCATTATTTATAGAATAATTCATTGCAATAATATTATCATTCACAGAAATAGTTATATATGCATTACCATTATTAGTTTTTATATTAATATAATGAGTGAATATTATGTCTGAAATTTCACCTGTTCCATTAATAGTTTGTAAAGTGTAAATAAGTGGTTCATTTATATTTTTCTCATAAATTGAAAAAATAAAATTTCCTTCTTTTGATAAGTTAATATTAGTTGTATTAATTATTAAAATATTTTGATATTTTTCATGAATGGAACATTCTAATTTTTCTTTATTATATGTAACATTTTCTATTTGTTCTAATGTAAAATTATTTGTGAAAATAACACCAATTTTTATTAATTTATCTGATTTTACAATTTGTTGTTTTGTATTATATAATGATAATCTTTTAATAAATGTTATAGTTTCTGAACTTATAAGTTCTTTTTCTTCATTTGGAAATAATAATTTAATATAATAATTTCCAGGATTAATTAAAGAAATAAAATCTGATGAAATATCAAAAATTATAATATTATCTTTTACTCCTATATCAAAAACTTTATTCTGTTCAATTTTCTTATTATTTTTATTAATCAGAGATAGTCCTATAGGAATAGAATCATTACTAAAATTTTGATTATAAGTTAAAGTAACAATATAATTTTTTGTTTCATGTATATTAATAATTTGAGGAGAAATTGAAATAAGTCTTTGACTATTGAAATCAACAATATTAATAATTCCTAAATCATGTTCTTTTTGACATTTATCAATTTCAATAATGGAAATGTGTCCTGTACTTTCCCCAGTTAAATTTCCGAAACCATTATATTCATTTTCACCTACCAAAATAAATTGATTAACTGTTAAAGGATCAATTAAACCATCTGTTAAATTTCTTTTATATAAAGAAATTAAATTTGATTGCTCATCTATAAATGATGAATAGTTTGTATATATTTGAAATGATATTCCTTCTGGAGTTGGTGTAATTGTTTTATCATATATATAATATTGTATTAAAGGATAATAATTTATTATTGTTAATGGTATAAATTCATTATTATAATCTACTTTTATTATATTTTTTCCATATTTTAAGTTGTTTTCAGTAATATAATATATTCCTTTTTCATTTTCTTCTAATTTAGTTTCATTTATATAAATATCATAAGGTAAATTTCCTATTTCAAATTTATAACTTTTATCATTTCCTTTAATAATACAATCATCACCTTCATAATCATAAATAAAATATGTATATATTTGTTCAGTTTCCTCAAATTCATTATATGTTATATTTATTTGAGTAGATTCTGAAGGATAAATAAATGAACAAGTTACTTTTTCTAAATTTGAAAAATCACATCCTTCTGATTTTTCTATGTTAAATATCTTCAATTCTCCATTTATATAAATTTTAGACATTATTGATTGTAATTCCTCAACAGTTGTATTTTCATTTATATCAAATAAGAAAGTTATATTTTCTTTATTATTTGAAATTATTTGATAATTTTTAAGTAAACTAAAGTTAATAGGCTCATCATATATTAAAATTTCTTTTAATGGTAAAGACAATAAATATGGCTCTTCTGAACCTTCAAAAGGATTGATTGAAATACCATTGATTTTTGTTATAATATAAATTGGTCTTTCATTTTGTTTATTATGATATTCAGGAAGAGATATTTTAATATAATCATTATCTTTATAAGTTATATTTTCTTTTAAATATATTAATTCATCAATAATTTCATTATTATCTTTAACTTCAACAGTAATTTCATTAATATATGGAAGATAATAATCTTTTGAAAAAATTAAAACATTGTTTTTTCCAGAAATAGGAAATATAATAAAAGAAGCTTGATATAAATTATTTGTATAAAAAAATTTTCCATAAAATTCATCTTCATAAAATATAGAATAATAACCAGTTTCTTCAGGCATTGCAATAATTAAATCATTGTCTAGAATTTCTTGATATTCTGTTGTATTAAATCCAAAATTATCTGAATAAAAGAATAAATCAGGAATTTTTGCTGAATTATAAATAATAATATATCCTAAATTAAAATATACTTTATCTAAAAGGAAAGTTTTATATATTATATTTTGAGCAAATAAAACCATATTAGAAATTTTATCTTTTATTACTAAAAGATAATTTTGTCCATTATTTAAAGAACTCATTTTTTCAGTTGTTAAATCATAATTACTTTGTCCTTTCTTATGATCAAAATATACTATTGGATTATTATTTTGATTAGATAAATAAGTTTCAAGATCCATTTTATATTTTGGAATTATATCAAACCAAAAATCTTTTGTTGATAAGATAAAATCAGGAAGAGGAAGAAAAAGAATAAAATCATAATATTCTTCTCCTACAATAATTTTTTTATTTAAAATTGAATATTTTGTGACATCTCCATCATTTTTTAAAGAATAAGCAAAAACATATGTTCCAATTTCTTTAGGAGAAAATTCAGCAATATAATTATTGTTAGTATTCTTTCCATTGATTAATATATTTTCATCTTTAAAAGTTTCATTTTTTCTTTCATTTTTAAAATAAATATTTTTAATTTGACAAGCAAATCCTCCACTAATAGTTATTTTAGGAAGAGAAAGAAAAGTTGCATTGTAATAATATGGTTTATCAATATTTATTATTATATCTTCTTTATTTTTTGTTAACTCATAAATTTTAGAACTTCCTTTTTCATTAAATAATTGAATATTATAATTTTTTCCTGGATGAGCAACAATAGTCAAAGTTATTTCATTATTATTTTCATTAAAAGAAAATTTATTTATTTCTTGATCAATCAATGTATCTCTGGAAAATACAACAGAAGTTCCATCATTATCTTTAAGAATTATCTTTAAAATAGTATCCATATAAAAATCAACTGAACTGATAGAAATTGGATTTTGTCCTATTGAAGTTGAATAGGGATTAACAATAAAATCAGCTGTTTCTATTGGAACACTTATAAATGTATTTCCAATAATATATTTAGAAGAATATAAATTATATTTTCCTTTTTCAAGAGTTTCTGAAGTATCACAATATAATTCACCATTTCTAAGTACTTCATCACAGATTAAATTTATTCTTTTTCCTGTTTTACTATTTATTAAATAAAAACCTTTTAATGGACATATTAAATTATTAATAACAATTTTATTTAAAGAATATGTATTTCTATCAATTGATGCACTGGTAATAGTAACAACATCATGATATAAAGAATTTAAAATATTTTTGGAAAAAACATATACATTGATATTTCTTACATTTCCACTTTGAATGGAATAGTTAGGGTTTCCTCCTTGCGTTTCACTATAAGTATCTCTTCTTACTAAAAGTTTATCTCCTTTCACAAAAGTCTGTTTTTGTAAATTTAAATATGCAATTTCGTTTAAATAAATACATTTACTAGTTAATCCAATATTTATAAAAAAATCAGATAGATTTTTTTTAACATATACTTTACATTCATCACCACAAGAACGATTACTTTTATTGTAATCTAAATAACTGAATTGATATTCTCCTTCTTCATAAGTTGTATAATAATAAAATCTATTGTTTCCTTCAGTTTTAATATGAATAATTTCTATATCATTAATATAAACTTTATAAGGGAAATTATATAAAGGAGATTTATATTTCCAATAAAAAGTAACAGATTTTTGATTTCCTGGTAAAAGAATATAATAATTACTAACTTCATAAGAATCTTTGGGTTCATTATAATAATTAATTTGAAAATCTAAAGAACCACTTTCACAGTTTGTATAATAATATAACTGTTTTGGTGAATTTGTATTTTCATTTGGACAATTTAATATTGTATTATTATCTTCTAAATTACAATCAATTGAATATGATTGATATTTTAATATGAATTTAACTTCATTAACTCCAATTGTCATTGGCTTTGAAAATCTAATTTTTACATTTGAAGGATTTTTAGATGAATCAATAAATAATTGTCTTTGAACAAAAGTTGGAATTGATACATTGGCATAATTGAATGTAATATTTTTAATATTAATTCCTTCATAAAATATTGCAATATTTTCACCTTGAACAAGTTCATTTTTTGGAATTATAAAACTTTCAAAAGTACAATTAAATGGATTATAATTTATTTTTAAATTTTGATTTTTTTTAATTTCTTTTCCATTATATTTAACAGTGATAAAATTTTCACCATCCAAAGGATAATAAACATTAATTTGTGCATCATCTAAATTATCTCTTATCCCAAAAATATTTCCTTGACATGTATTCTGAACTTCAATTTTAATAACTTTTAATCTAGCTTGATAAGTGTATCCTCCTAATTGTGTATATATAAAACCAGGACTAGAATGATTATAAGGATATATTATTTTATAATCATTATAACTTGAATTACAATAAAATACATTTGTTGCACCTCCATAATTAGAACAAAATTTATCACCATATTCATTATTTGAAGTTGATGAAGGGAAAACTAACTTTGTATAGTTATAGTTTTCATCATTCATTATAACAAAATCAGGTTCAAATTTAATTTTTTCTAATGGTTCTTCATTTATTTGTTTATTTATAAATTGATAAACATCATAAGCAAAATTTATATTTTCATCTTCAAATATTTTTCTTTCTAATTTAATAATAGTATAATTATAACCTCTTTGATATAAAATTTTAATAATTAATTTATTATTTTCTAAACTTAATTTAGCATCAGTTTCATCATTTATGTTTCTTTCATAAACATGAATATTTGTTTTGAGTCCATCATTTAATTTAACATATAATTTATTAATAGAATCAAGATAAAATTCATTTTTTTCATCAAAAAAAGAATAAGTAATATATTTATTTCCATTTATAATATCTTCACCAATTATTCCTGTAAAATTAACTTGACTAAAAGTTCTTGAAGAAAAAATATTATCACCAATTAATGCATCTCCAAAATAAACATTCATTTTTCCATAATAATTTATTTCTTCATCAAAGTAACAAAATAAACTTCCAGAATCATAATATATTGAATTTTTATTACAAGTAATTTTATAATCTTTTCCATTTTCATCCATTAAAACAAATTCACTTGGTTTAAAATTACAATATTCTGTTTTGAATTTAATTTTTTTTAAATCAGGATAAAAATATTCATCAGTGAAAACATCAGTAAAAGTAATTTTATCTATAATTCCTAAATAATCTTCAGTATCATTATTCTGAGTTACTCTAATTTCATATTGTCTCATTGTTAGATTATTTGATTTAAAAAAATATTCATTGTTAGTTCGATTTAATTCAATAACTATTGGTTCAGTAATATTTTTTAATATTGATTTAGGATAATAAGCAAAAATTTGAATAGAATTATAATCTACATTAATTCCTTTTAATCGTTCCAAAGTATATGAAAATGTTTCATTGTAATAATAGCATTTTGTATTTCTTGAAATTGAAAAAGTAAAGATTTCATCAAAAGAATTATAAACATAAATTTTTTCTTTTAAATATTGAAATTGTTCATCATTGACTTTATATCTAAAGTCATAAGAACCATTATTTGTAATAATACAATGAAAAATTGAAGTATTATTTGATGCTTGACCACATTCAATATATTTTTCACTTTCATTTGTTGAATTTGAAGAAATATATAATTTTATATTCATTGATTCAATTTCTGGAGATATTATTTTTATTACTTTTTTATTTGAATTTTTTTTCACATATATTGTTCTTGGGAAAGTAAAATTAATATTTGTTAATTGTATTGATAGGGTAAATATTGCTAATATATTTACTAAGCAAATTATTTTCATATGATACATTCAAAAAATCAATTATTTATATACCAAAATAAATAGATTTTTAATTATTTTTTTATTTTCAGAGTCTATTTTTATTGTTTTTTACTTGTTTTCTTAATATGATTTTTTCATTGTTTTTTTTCAATGATAATACTAAAATTTTAAGTTTTATTTAAATTAGTTAAACGAAAAACTAAGTATAATTGTGAATATTTGTATAAAAAGTTATATTAAAAGTATTGTTAATATTAAAGAATATTAACAAATTAATATTTTAATGCTTTTTACTGAACGATTAATTTTTTGTAAAAGAAATATAATTAATTGAATTATAAATTTTGAGTTTACAATTTTTGTTTTGGCTTGAAAGATTCTTTTTCTTTTTTAGATTTATTGATTCTTTTAATAAGAATATTAATGTTTTTTATTGAATGATTTTTGATTTATAACACTCATTCATTTAAAAATTTTTACTTTTTTTTTTTAAATTTTTTTATAATATAAATAGGATGATGAATACAAAAAATTAATAAAATATTCAATAACTATATTAATTAAGTTCTAAAAGTTTGTCTCTTTTTTTTTTCAATATGAATTGTTGATCATATGTCTATTTAGTTATTTATTAATTAATGATTTTTTTTTTAATTATTTTTTTAATTTTCAATCTGTGAAAATAATTAAATGATATTAAAGTTCAATAGAAAATTATTTTTTTGAAAAATATTAAATCATTTATTTAATTTTTAAAAAATAATTTTAAATGAAAATGTAATGTTTAATTTTTCAAATCAAATGATTAATTATAATTGCTTATTAAAAAGTTGGTTATTTTAAGATATAATTTTAGGAAATATATAACTAAGATTTAATAAAGTTGAAATTAACTTAAAAATGTTCTTTCAGAAATAAGTAAAGAATTTTTTAATTAAATTTTAAAATTAAATCTTTTAACTTTATTTCCTTTAATAAAGAAAAACTAAAAAATAAAAAAATTTAATTTAATATGGGAAAAAAAAATAAAAAAATTAAAAAATTTAAATAAATTAATTTTCATTTTTAAAAATAATTTTAAAAATTCATTTAAATTTTTTTTAATTCATTAAAATTCCAAATAATAAACCAACAAAATAAGAAGCAAAAGTTCTATTATAAGGTTCAGCATAAATTAAAGGATTATGAACAAAAATTAATTCAATTAAACAAGCAATAAAAGCAAACAATTTTCCAATTTTTAATCCAAAAAAAGAATAAATTGAAGCTAAAATCCATAAAATATATTCTGCTTTAAGAATATGAGCACAATATTTTCTATATTTAAATAAACTTTTATTATGTAAAATTTTTTCTGATATTATTCTTATATTTTGTGATGCATATCCTTTATTTGATTCTATTATTAAATATCCTTTTGTTGCGATTAATATTAAACTAATAGAAAATAAAATTTTAAAAAAAATATAAAAACATTTCTTAACACCCATAATTTATAATTTAAAAATAATATAATGAAAAAAAAATTAAAAAAAAAATAAATTTATAAAAAAAAAAATGAAACAGGAAGACCAAAAATTTTTTTCATTTCAAGATATAATAAATATAGCTTTAACAAATCCAGAATCAATAAGAGGAAAAAAAAGCCAATTAGAAGGAGATTTTTCTTTAAATGTAATATCAGATTTAACATATTCTAACATATGGAATTCATTTACAAAATGGTGTATTGATCAAACTGAATTAGGATATTTAATAGATATATTTTCTTTTGGGAAAATGTTTTTTGTTTCTGAAAAATCAAATGAAGGAATCATTATTAAATTTTCTGAATATTTTTTAAAAGAACATAATTTAAAAGTTGATGAAAAAAAATGTAATTATAATAAACAATATAAAATTAAATTTTCTAACTCAAATCCTCAAATAGAAAAATTAAATTTAATTGCTATTTCAACTGAATTAAATACAAAAAAAATTTTAGTTCAACATGGTTTAAATAATATATTTAATTCTATTGGTTATTTATTACAAAATAATCATATTTGTACTATTGATTTAGGAATTTTAGGAATTATTCATTGTAATAATTTATTAATTTATCAAGTTCCTTCTAAATTAAAAAATGATACTATTATGAATAAAAAAACTACTATTCAATCTTTATTAGAAAGAATAAGAAAAAATCCAGAAAGTGAAAAAAAAGAAGAAGAAGAAGAAGAAAAAAATCATTTTGATAATAATATAAAAAGTGAAGAAACAGAAAAAATGGGATATGAAACTCAAGAAGCTTGGAAATTAAAAAATGAAATAGAAAGTAAAATAATGAAAGAGAAGAAATTAGAAGAAGATAAAAAATTATCAGATAAAGAAAAAGAAGAAATAAACAACGCAAAAAAAGTAATATCAAAAGCAATAAAGAATACAAATTATTATACTATAAAAAATCAAGAAGAAAATAACATGAATAATACCAATAATATAATATTATTTAAAAAAGCAATGTCTAAAACACATACTCAACTACCACCAATAAAAATAATGAAAGGTGATAGATTAATAAATATTCCAATGAAAGATCAAAGATTTAATATTAAAGAAATGTTACATTGTAAATTTAAAGCAATAAAAGTTCAAAAAGCAAAAGCAAATCCAGTATTATTTAATGTATATTCAAATACAAAAGCAGCTCCATTCACAGCAGAAAAAACTCAAATTCCAATCACTCATAGAATTGCTTCTTTTTATACTTTATCTATTCAAAATTTAATTATTGATAAAACTAGTAAAAGTATTAAAAGATTATGTGACGATTATTTCAATAAATATAAAGATATTACTTTTGAAGAACCTGCTACTGAATTAGAAGAATATTTATTTATTTTACATTATGATAATATCAGTGAAGATAAAATTAAATTAAAAAAAGATGCTTATAAAAGATATTTAAATTTCATTGAAAATTCAATTTCTGATGATTATATTTCTATTATGAAAAGTGATTGGATTGTTCAAATAATAAAAATGATAAATAGAATTTATTTAATGAAACAATATGATATTTTAGTTAATGATTGTTTTAAAGAAATGACTCATGATTATAAAATTGCAATGAAAACTTCAATTTTAGATTATATATTAAAACATCCTGAACAAAGACAAAAATTAAATATTCCTATTTCTTTTAGAAGAATAAAAGAATATGCTGAAAATAGAATAACAAGACCAAGTGATGATGATCTTCAATGGAAAAGTAAATTTCAAAAAAATAAATTATCTATTTCTAATAATTTATATATAATGTGTGAAAATGCTACTAAAATTATGAGTTATTTTCAAAAAAATTTAATTCAAACTTCTTATGTTAATTTAAATGAAGTTATAGGAATTAATTGGCCCACTGTTAAATTAAATAAATTTGTTGATAATCAACAAAATCAACTTGAAGAAGAAAAAAATTTAGTGAATGAAAATTGGAGAAAATTTGTCGAAAATATTTTAAAAGAAAATAAAATATATAAAGATCAATTAATATTATATTTTAAATCAGTATCAGGATTAATGTCAAGTGAATTAAGGAAATTAATAATAAATTCAATAGAAAAATATTTTAATTTTATAAAGCAATTTCAAAAAGAAAATTATTTATCAGCAGAAGAAATATTTAAAAATCAATTTGATCCAAATTTTCCCTTTCAAAAATCATTTATAGAAGTAGAATTAACAGAACATATGAATAAAACTAAATTTACATTTTCAGATGAATTAAATGAAATTCATTCAAAATTAACAAATGTTATTCAAGATATAATAAAATATAGTGAAGGAGTAGAAAGAGCAGATAATATGTTTATTAAAAATGTTGATAAGCATAGTAATTTATGGAAAGTTCCTTTTAATGATTCTGTTGTTACTTATATGTTTAATGAAATTAATAATGTTATTGATGAAAATTTAAAAGTTATCGATAAAGTCACTGATTTATATAAACCTTTTGAATTTATTATGAAAGAAGATGAAGAAATTCAAACTTTTATTTCTTCAAATCCTAAAAGAGAAGATTATAAAAAAAAAATAACTTTTTATGAACAAAAACAAACTTTACTTGATACAATGCCAAATAATTTATATATGAATATGATAAAGATAAATTGTACAAATTTAAATGAGCATATAAGAAATGAAATAAATAAATTTACATTACATTTATTGAATAATATATTGACTGTAAATATATTTAATAAAAGTAAATACTTAGGTCAAAGTTGTACAGATATTTTAGGAGAATTAAAGACTCAAGTAAACACAGAAGAAATATTATTTAAATTAGAAAATATAGCAGAAACTTGTAGAACAGAAACAATACCTCAATTATTAAACGAATATGAAGATTATTTAAAATGGGTTTTCTTTTATTTAAGTTATGACACTTATCCTGTTTATTTAACTCAAAAAGAAATTTCAAATAATTTTGAATCTTCAATTAAAGAATGTCATGATAATTTTATTCAAATAGATATTTCAATGAAAAGTTTTATGGATGTGTTAGAAAATCAAAAGAAAAAATTCACTCAAGATTTAGATGAAGAAAGAGTGAAATTATTAGATGATATAACAGAATTAAAAAAAGCAGTAGATGATAATAAAGAAAATATAAAAACAAAATTATATGGTGATGAAAATAAATTTAGAGAAGGATTAGAAAAATTAAATCAAGAAGCTTTAAATTGTCAAAATAGATTAAAAACAGTAGTTGAAAAAGAAGGTTATTTAGGAAATCCTTTTACAACAGAAGATGAAAGAGTTGATCAATGTTTAAATGATTTACAACCAATGATAAGATATTTTACATTTATTAATAAATATAAAATTATATATAAAACTAAAAGAGAAAATAAATTAGCTGATATTGATTTTAAAGAAATGGATGAATTATGCGATCAATATGATATTTTTGATATTTCAATGCAAAAAATATCTTCTTATAAAGATAGAATTCAAAGAGCTAAAATTGATTTTGAAAGTTTTAAATTAACTGTTGAAATGTCTAAATTAATTTTACCTTTAGTTTCTATTTTACAAAAAAATATTATTGATGATAATCCTATTTTTGAAGATAATAGATATTATTGTTTAGAATTAGCAAATTTATTTCCTTCAATTTTTATGAAAGAAAATGATGAAGAAACTCAAAGTGAAATGGGTAATATTATTTTTCTTGATATTCAAAAATATTCTAAGACTTTAGAAAGTGGAAAATTAGAAATTGAAAAAATTGTTAATGAATGGGAAAATGTTAATTCTATGTATGATATTCAACCTAAAATTGTTGAAGAAATGGAAATTGAATTTAATTTAGAAAAATATAATAAAAAAGAATATTTAATTATTAAAAAAGATAGTTATAATTCTGTTATTAATAATTTAGAAAAAAATATTAATTTAATTGATGAAAAAATTAATGTCTTTGAAGAACCTAAAAATAATTTAATTATTTTTACTGAAATTGTGAAATTAAAAGAACAAATGAATATTATGTTAAAAATTATTAAAAATTTAAGTGATTGTCAAATTCAACTTGAAAGCTATATGGATAGGACTACTGAAATTAAAAAAAAATCTGAATGTTTTATGATTTTAAAATCTGTTGAAAAACAATTTAAAAGCTTAATTGATTTAATGATCCAAAAAAAAATGAAAGTTTTAACTATTTATTTTGAAAAAGAAAAATTTACTTCAGGAATTGATGATTTAAATAAATTGTATAAGGATTTAGATAAGAGTTTAAAGGAAAATAATATATAAAATTTATTTTTTTGATTTTTAATTGTTTTTAAATACTTTTTTTAAATAAAAATAACAATTTTAAGTTAATTAATAATATTTATTTTAAATTTGTATAATCATTAATGAATTTACTTAGTTTAATAGATAATTTTATCATTAATCAAAAAAAACATTAAATTTATTATTTAGATTTACCGAATAATAAAAAAATAATGAATAATGTAAATCGATTAAATATAGTAAACATATTAATCGAGAATATAAATATTATCTGATAATTTATTCTATTTAATTTAATTAAATAAACATTCTTTTATTATTTATTTATTTAATTTGAAATAATACATAAAAAATTTGAATTGTTTTATAATTTTAATATATCTTTAAATTATATTCCAAACTTTAATAGTTCTATCTCTTCCATAAGAAACAATAAATCCATTTTTTAATTGAATAAAACCATAAACCCAATCATTATGTGCATTATTTATAATATGAATTAATTCAAAAATATCACTATTATATATTTTAATATTATTATTATATCCTCCAGTTAAAAACATTTTCTTTTCCTTTATAACATAAATTCCAATACATCTAAATTCATTGTTAATTTCTTTCACTATTTTTTTTTCTGATAAAGAAATTACTTTAATAATATCATCTCCAACAATAATTTTATCTTCATCTAATAAATTTAATATATTTGTATTATAACATATTGCTTCTTTAATATTAATTATTATTTCTAAATTATTCATATTCCATAATATTGTTCCTTCAGGACAAGAAGATATTAAAATATTTTTATCTTCTAATATTAATAATGAATTAACCCAAATAATAAATTTAATTATTGTTATACATTGATATTTATTATTATTTTCTTCCCATATTTTAATTGTTTTATCTCTTGAACAAGAAATTATTTTTTCATTTGAATAATATTTTATACAATATATTGTATCATTATGAGCATTTTCTATATTATTATTTAATATATATTTATCTGATATTTTATTATAAAAATTGATATTTTGATATGAACAAGTTATAAAATTATTTTCATTTTTAACATCTACATAATTAATATTATCATTAGGAGCTTCTTGTATTGTTTTAATATTATTTAAATTTATATCAAATATTTTTGTTGATCGATCATTT
>JAEEGK010011421.1_pt1 | contig 20293 bp, 18 predicted proteins | sample 8958771 | NCBI WGS metagenome assembly JAEEGK01 (sample SAMN16246547, study PRJNA631951) | gut metagenome | biome: gut microbiome; feature: rumen; material: SC-attached | host: Bos | place: Iran: Karaj | collected 2018-10
AAACAGACGAAAGCACCGATGATGGCGAAGAAGCATCTGCCCCTGAAAATGCAGCTTCGGTAGAAAGCACCGACGGTACCGGTGACGGCGAAAACACAGACGATACGAACGGTGATGATGCCGAAGGCGAAGGTAACGATGATACCGACGGAGACGATGCCGAAGGTGAAGGCGCGGATAATGACGACGCTGATGATGCCGAAGGCGAAGGTAACGATGATGCCGACGCAGATGCCACCGAAGGCGAAGGTAACGACGATGCCGATGGTGAAGATGGCGCCGAAGGCGAAGGTAACGACGATGCCGACGCAGATGCCACCGAAGGCGAAGGTAACGACGATGCCGATGGTGAAGATGGCGCCGAAGGCGAAGGAAACGACGATGCCGACGGAGATGCCACTGAAGGCGAAGGTAACGATGCCACCGATGGAGATGAAGATGAAGCCGAAGGCGATGACGAACCGGACGCTGAGAAAGACGATGCGGAAGAGATTCCCGAATTCATCACGGTTCCCGTGCGTGAAGGAAGTGCGGCCAAGAGCGCAGATATCTTCTGGAGCCACAACCAGGATTCCCTTTATACGGACTTCGATCACGAACGTGCAAGATCCTATGACTGGGGCGTTGTAACTCTTGCGGGCTGGAACGGCACGGATGAGTTTGCTTACAGCGAATACAGAATCACCAGACTTATTGATTTTATGAATTCTGCTTCCTTCCCTAAGGGAGTATATACCGAAGCATCACAGGCAGCCCTTGATGCGGCAGTGGAGCGCGCACAGACTGTTATGCAATTCAAGAACAAAATGCTTACAGATGAAGCAGCGGATATTTTGGAAGCCGCCTTCTTCGGCCTTAAGTGGGGAGATACCAGATATCCCGATCCTTCGGATCTTCCCAGACAGAATACACTTCCCAATATCTACAGTTTCTTTGGCAGCGACAGAGTCGTAAAGAACGCGGCAGACTGGGAAGAAAGAAAAGCAGAGATCCTTAACCTTGCACAGTTCTATGAGTACGGCTTTAAGCCCGGCGCTCCGGATAATGCGGAATACACCGTAGATTTCCACAAGGCCGGCGATCCGATACACAGATGGTCTTCAAGTTCGAACAAGTGGGTGGACTATGAATATGCCATGGTTAACGGCAGTTACGTTAAGGTTTATACATATTCGGCCACCAAGGCAACAGTAACAATGAAACTCACCGTTGGCAGTGTTACAAAGGATATCAACTTCGATATTACATATCCAACCGATGAACAGCTGGCGAATTCCGGAAATACAGGAAAAGAGATTCCTATCGTATTAAGCTTTGACGGCGCCATAGCTGCATATCTCGATCAGGGTATCGCAGTGGTTTCTCTTCCCGCGGTAGTAACCGATACAAGAACCAATTCCTATGCGTGGGGCAAGAGAACAGGTGCTTTTTACGAGCTCTATCCTTACCACAGAAACGGAGTTGCGGCTCTTAACGAAGTCAGCAACGAAATGGCAGAAGCCTGGGCAGCAACAAGAGTTATCGATGCATTGGAAGCTTTAAAGGCAAGTTCCGATGAATCCGTTGCAAGATCAATGGAAACACTTGATCCCACAAAACTTGCCGTAACCGGCTTTTCCATCAACGGTAAATATGCTTTCGTATCCGCAGTATTCGACGACAGGATCGATGTATGTATCCCCGGCGCCGCAGGCGCAACGGGCCCTTCGCCCTGGAGATACGTTTACAGAGGTCAGGAATATGACTGGAGCGGAACCGCATACGACAGTTCCAAAGTCGAAAGTTACCAGATAGCATCCGGTACCGAAGTTATCGCCAACTCCGTAAGACACAACCGTGTAAGAGAGACGGAACTTTTCCGCCACTTCATGAACTTCGGACACTTCTATGAGTTTGAAGACGGCGCTTACGGTTATGCTACCAGACTTCCCTTCGATCAGAGCGATCTGGTTGCAACACTTGCAAGCGGCGGAAGAGCCATCGTTATTGAAAACACCGTAAACGACTACAACGACGGCTGTACCGCAGACTGCCTCGGCGCGGAGATTGCCAAGTCGGTATACAGAAACCTCGGTTACGATGCGGATAAGTATGTTAAATTCAATTTGAGAAAGCTTCAGACCGGCGATCCTCACGGTTCCGATACCGCACAAAGAACACGTTCCGCAGAATACCTTAACTACTATTTCTTCGGCACACAAATGAGCGAAGAGACCGCCGGGTACCTTGGTACCGATCCTTATGCACTGAAGATATCCAATAACAAGACCGAGAGTCCTTATGACTACTACTGGGGGGGATATAATACAATCACCGGTGGAACCGGCGGTGTTGACGGAAGAGACGGGTGGTACTACTATACCTTCCCGACTCCCGTTGATACCGGAGAAGGCACCGGCACGCAGTCCGGTTCGGAAACCGGCAGTGGTTCCGAAACCTCAACAGGCTCCGGTGAAACCTCAAATCAGCCGGCGGGCGATACCACTCCCGCAGCACCCGTAACCGAAACTCCGGGACGTATTACCGTTGCTCCTTCGAATCCTCCCGCTGCAGGCACTACGGTTGAGAATGCTCAGGAACAACAGAACACGGAAGAACAGGATGTTCCCGACGAAAACGCTCCTTTGAGCGACGCTCCTTCGGAAACCAAAGAAGAAACAAAAGATACGTCTCCGGAAAATGTTCAGACACCCGAAGACAATAAGGATGATAAAAACACAAATGCAGAGACCGAGACTATAGCCGATGGCGAAACGGCACTGGCTGCCAAGCCCGATGCATTCCCCGGCATAATGACAAAAGCCGGAATCGTGTTTGTCATAGCGGCTCTCGCAATTGCAGCGATCTATATCGCTTATTCGATTAAGAAGTCCAAAAATCAGGAATAAACAGTGTTAGCCTCCGGCCCCGACGAAAGTAAGATTCGTCGGGGCTCTCCTGTTTAAAAACCCTTGAAATACAAAAGAAAAGAAGTTAAAATACCATTATTATGGGACTGATTCGACTGATTAAGGAAGAATTGAAGATCATTAAAGAAAGAGACCCCGCAATCCATTCGGGTTTGGAGGTAATTCTGTATCCCAGCTTTAAGGTCATGATAAGCTACAGGATTTCCCACAGACTCTATTGCAAGGGTCATTATTTTCTTGCGCGTTTAGTCTCCCAGAAGGCTGCCAGAAAGACGGGGATCGAGATCCATCCCGGGGCAAAAATAGGCTCCGGACTTTTCATCGATCACGGTCACGGAGTGGTTATCGGCGAGACTACCGTTATCGGTGACAACTGTACTCTTTATCAGGGCGTTACTTTGGGCGGTACCGGTAAGGAGCAGGGAAAGCGTCACCCCACCCTCGGAAACAATGTCATGGTTTCCGCAGGAGCCAAGGTCCTCGGTTCCTTTACCATAGGCGATAATTCCAAGATTGGTGCAGGTTCCGTGGTTTTAAGCGAGGTTCCTCCGAACTCCACCGTTGTGGGTGTTCCGGGCCGCGTGATCAAGCGTTCCGATTGCGATTGCCCGCAGACGGCCATGAATCAGACGGACCTTCCGGACCCCGTAAGAGAGGACATCATGAACCTTCAAAAAGCAAATGCAGAGCTTATCAATCGTGTGCTTGAACTTGAGTCCAGAGTTAAGGAGCTCAGCAAATGACGGAAGATTTCTACAGGGCTATAAATCAGGCCTTTGATCTTAACGAAATGAATCCGAGGGAAACGGCTCCTTTAGTGCTTGCTTATCTCGGAGACACGGTTTATGAAGTCATAGTCCGTACCTGCGAGTCTTCAAAGGGCAACAGACAGACGGGAAAGCTTAACCGTGATTCCATAAAGTACGTAAACGCAGGATCCCAGGCGCGGATGATCGAAGCGCTTTTACCCTTTCTTTCCGAGGAAGAGGAAGGCTACTACAGGCGCGGCAAAAATGCCCACACCGCCACCACAGCCAAGAATGCGTCAAAGAGCGACTACCACAAGGCCACAGGCTTCGAAGCCCTGATCGGTTATCTCTATATTTCCGGACAGACCGAGAGAATGTTTGAACTGGTCAAACAGGGAATGGCCTTACTAAAAGAAAAACAGACAAAGAAACCGGATTAGGTAATAAAATGGCAGATAACGAAACATTTATAGAAGGGCGAAACGCCGTCATAGAGGCTTACAGAAGCGGAAGGACCATCGACAGGCTCTATGTGCTGGACGGCTGTCACGACGGCCCTGTAATGACAATAAAAAGAGAGGCCCAGAAAGCCTCCACGGTCATCAAATACGTGACCAAGGAACGTCTGGACCAGATGTCCGAAACAGGTCATCATCAGGGTGTTATAGCGGTTGCCGCGGCCTATGATTATTCCGAACTTGAGGACATCTTCAGGAAAGCCGAAGAAAAGGGTGAGGCGCCTTTCATTCTTCTTCTCGACGGGATCGAAGATCCCCACAACCTGGGAGCCATAGTCAGGACCGCAAACCTGGCGGGGGCCCACGGCGTGATCATCCCGAAAGACAGAGCGGTGGGGATTACTTCCACGGTATTAAAGGCTTCCGCGGGAGCAATTAACTATACACCCGTGGTGAAGGTGACGAATCTCGGCCGCACCATCGAAGAACTTAAAGAGCGCGGCATCTGGTTCGTCTGCGCGGACATGGGCGGAACCCTTATGTACGACCTCGATCTTAAGGGACCCATTGGACTTGTAATCGGAAACGAGGGTTCGGGAGTTTCCCGCCTCGTGAAGGAAAAGTGTGATTTTATCGCAGCCATTCCCATGAAGGGTGACATCGATTCCCTGAATGCGTCGGTTGCGGCGGGGGTTTTAAGCTTTGAAATCGCAAGACAGCGGCTTAACGGATAAATATGAATCCTTCTCGGACGAAGAACTGATCTGCAGGCTTCGTGACGGCGAGAGCGAGATTAACGAATACATCTTAAACAAGTACAAGAACCTGGTAAGAGCCAAGGCGAAGACCATGTATATTCTCGGTGCCGACTCGGAAGACCTGATCCAGGAGGGCATGATCGGGCTTTTTAAGGCCGTAAAGGATTATGACCCCGGGCGGGACGCCAGCTTCCTTACCTTTGCGGAACTTTGCGTTTCAAGGCAGATGTATACGGCAGTTACGGCTTCGGGCCGTAAAAAGCACCTGCCCTTAAATTCCTACATCTCCATTTATGCGGGAGAAGACGGCGAAGAGGGGACTCCTTCCGTTGCGGAAACCGTCTCCGCGGGTAATGATTCAAATCCCGAGGAACTGGTCATTGACAAAGAAAACGTGGAGAGGATCGAGAAGCTCATCGAGACCGAACTTTCCGCATTCGAAAAGCAGACCATCGAGCTCTATCTTGTCGGAATGAATTATACCGAGATAGCAAGAGTGCTCGGCAAGGATGAAAAATCCACCGACAACGCCCTTCAGAGGGCCAAGGCTAAGATCAAGAAACAGATGAAACAAACCGGAGTAACGTTTTAGATGAACAGACAGGACAGTCCGCTGGGATATAAACCGGTGGGAGCTCTTTTAAGACAGTTTGCGATCCCGAGTATCATAGCGATGCTGGTGGGAGCGCTTTACAATATAGTTGACCAGTTCTTTATCGGTCAGAAGATCGGTGAACTCGGAAATGCGGCCACCAATATCGCATTTCCGCTTTCTATTTCCTGTACCTCCATAGCTCTTCTTTTTGGTATAGGCGGAGCCTCCGCTTTCAACCTCGCAATGGGAGAGGGAGACAGAGATACGGCTCCCTTTTACATCGGCAATTCCGCTTCAGCCAGCGTGATATGCGGTGTTTTATTGAGTGCGGTTACTTTGGTCTTTTTAAAGCCCATGATGCTTTTCTTTGGGTCTCCCTCAGAAGTTTTTCCCTATGCCTGCGAATATACCGGCATTACCGCCTGGGGCTTTCCCATGCTTATCCTGCAGGCGGGCGGCGCGCATCTTGTCCGTGCCGACGGGTCTCCGAGATACTCCATGCTCAGTAACTTAACGGGCGCAGTGATCAATACGGTGCTTGATGCCCTTTTTGTTTTCGGCTTTGAGTGGGGCATGAAAGGTGCGGCCCTTGCCACCGTCATCGGTCAGTGTGTCAGCGCGGCAATGGTGATAGTTTACCTTTGCAACTATAAGACCGTTAAGCTTAAACTTATGCATTTTATCCCGAGATTCAGGTATTTCCTCCGGAGTGCTTCTCTCGGAACGGCTTCTTTCTTTAACCAGATAGCCAACATGATCATTCAGATCGTTTTGAACAATTCCCTTAAGGTATACGGGGAGGCCAGCGTATACGGCTCCTCCATCCCCATTGCCTGCGTGGGGATCATTTCGAAGGTCGGAATGATGTTCTTTTCCTTTATCATCGGAATATCCCAGGGCTTACAGCCCATTGTCAGCTTCAACTTCGGGGCAAAGCAGTTTAAGCGGGTTAAGGATGCATTGCTCCTTGCTTTAAAGATAGGATTTCTGATCTCACTCGGATCCTTCTTTGTATTTCAGGTATTCCCGAGAAGGATCATCGGGCTTTTCGGAGAGGGGAGCGAAGAATACTTCACCTTTGCGGTCAAGTATTTCAGGATTTACTTCTTCTTTATCTTCATTAATTTTGTGCAGCCGGTGGTTTCGAATTTCTTTACTGCCACGGGACGTCCCCAGAGGGGTATGTTTCTGTCTCTTACCAGACAGATCCTGTTCCTGCTTCCGCTTATCCTGATACTTCCTTTGTTCTTCGGGATCGACGGGATCATATATTCGGGCCCCATCGCGGATGCGGTTGCGGCGACGGTCACGATAATCATGGCGGTTGTGGAGCTTAGAAACGAACGATATAAAATGTAGGTGGGTGTGCCAGATGAACTTTCTTGAACTTCTTTGGGAAAACACGGTATTGATATGTGCGGCTTCGGGGTGGCTCATCGCCCAGGTTGCGAAGACCATTCTTTATACCTGTATCATGAAAAAATTTACGGCGGAAAGACTGGTGGGGGCAGGCGGAATGCCAAGCTCACACTCTGCAACGGTCTGCGCTCTTACGACCTCCTGTGCTGTTCTTTACGGCTTCAGTTCCTTCGAATTTGCCATAAGCGCCATCGTTGCCTTTATCGCCATGTACGATGCCATGGGTGTCAGAAGACAGGCAGGAAACCAGGCTCAGGTCCTTAACAAGATGATCGAAAGTTTCCAGAACATGAGTAACGAATCGCTTTCGGACGAGGAGAAACTCAAGGAACTTGTGGGCCACACTCCCCTGCAGGTGCTGGTGGGCGCAGTTCTCGGAATCATCATTTCCATAGTGGTCTGCGCACTTCGGGGCTGTTTATGATTTTTTAAGTTGATTATTTTGGGTTATGAATGTAAACTCTTATGTTGTTTACGGAGTATAGGTTTATGAAAAAAAGAATATTATCTGTCAGTTTAATAATTTCACTTGCTTTGTTTGCGGCCTGCGGAAAGAAAGGGACTTCGGTTTCTTCCGCTTCAGAAGAGGGTCCGGTCTCACCGGTCTCCATTTCTTCTCCGGCTTCCGGAGTTGCATCGGTTTCGGCCTCCGCCTCCGACAGAGAAGAGCAGTTTGAGGTTTCAAAGGATTTAAAAACAGTCACTCTCGGAAGCTTCGAGCAGGACAATAACGATACAAACGGTTCCGAGCCCATCGAATGGATTATTCTTTTTTCGGACGAGGACAAAGCACTTGTGATCAGCAAGTACGTGCTTGACTGTCTTCCCTTCAATAAGGGTTTTGCGGAGAGCAACTGGGAAAATTCCTCGGTACGTAAGGCTTTGAACAGCGATTTTCTGAACGCTGCATTCACGGCGGAAGAGCAGGCGCGGATCATCGAAACCGTTATACCTTCCGTTGAGCCCGATGCCTATATCGAGCAAAGAACGGCGGAGATAAAAGCAGAGCAGGCTGCTGCGGGAACCGAGGGTGAAAGCACCGCGATCCCCGAGATCGTGGTTCCGGGAACCAGGGACAGGGTATTTCTCTTAAGCGATTTTGAGGTTAAAAAGTACCTGACGGACGATCCCGAAATCGAGGGTGACGAGCCCTATGCCAAAGCAACCGAGTATGCCAAAGCAAGGGGTGTTTACATTCTCACCGAAGAGGAATACAATCTCTTTAAGTACGAAGGAAAACATCCGAAAGAATGTATAGGTGGGGCATGGTGGTGGCTTCGGACGAATACGGACAAGCTTACCAGGGCGATGGATGTAACGAGCGTCGGAGAAATCCGCGAAAACGGTCATGAATCCGGAGAGGGTCATGACGGCATACGTCCCGCAATGTGGATCTCATTAAAATAATCATTCGAATAAAGGGGAAATATCATGTCTGACAGGAAAAATCCTTTTCCGATGACAAAACTTCAGTGGCTCTGGTCCAACATGCGTGGGACGAGAGCTCTTTTCGTGTTGTCGATGTTTGGCACCATAGTCTATAACATCATGCAGCTCACCGTGCCTTATTTTTCGTCCCGGATCGTGGACACTTTCCTGACGGGAGAGGATGCTGCGAACAATCTTGCCAATCACAGAGACTTATTCTTTAGGCTTATAATTCTCATGATCGTCGTTACGGTCGCCAGGGTTATCATCGTTTACGGAGACTGCATGGCCTATGAATTCGTTTCCCAGAAGACTCTGTATCGCATCAGAAACTTTCTTTATGACAAGATCCAGCGTCAGGACATGAAATTCTACAGCAAGTACAGGACCGGCGATCTGATGACCAGAATGACCGGTGACCTTGATGCGGTCCGTCATATGATCGCCTGGGTTACCAGAATGATCATAGAATCCTTTTCTTTGTATCTGGCAACGGCAGTATACCTGTTTATCATGAACTGGAAGCTGGCGCTTTCCGTAATGATCCTTTCGCCGGTGATCCTTGCCATTATTGTCAAGTTCCGTGGGGAAGTTGCGCCCAAGCACAGGGAACTTCGCGAAAAACTGGCAAACATGAACACCTACGCCCAGGAAAACATTTCCGGTAACCGCGTGGTCAAGGCCTTTGCAAGAGAAGATTACGAGATCGGCAAATTCGACAGTGCAAACGCCGATTTCAGAGATACCAACAAATCGACCCAGAGAACCTGGATCAAGTACTATCCCTACATCGAAAGCTGCGCGAACCTCCTTGCCGTGATCTTACTTGCCGTGGGCGGTATCTTCCTTATCCGGAAAGACCTTTCCATGGGCGAATACGTTGCTTTCTCCGGTCTTATCTGGGCAATTGCCAATCCCATGAGACAGCTTGGCGGTATCATGAACGAATTCCAGAGATTCTCCGCGGCTTCCGCGAAGGTCATGGAAATCTATTATTCGGAGCCTGAGATTGTGGACGGCGAAAATGCCGTCGATCATCCCGGCCCCTTCGAAGGAAAGATCGAGTTTAAGCACGTTTCCTTTATGTATTCTGACGGTAAGCTCCCTGTTTTGAGAGATGTTTCCTTTACCGCCAACCCCGGCGAAACCGTTGCCATTATGGGTGAGACGGGCTGCGGAAAGACTTCGCTCATACACCTTATTCCGAGATTCTATGAGCCTACCGAAGGCGAGGTTTTGATAGACGGAGTGAACGTTAAGGATTATAAACTCCATGAACTCAGGAAGAACATCGGTCTTGCGACCCAGGATGTGCTTCTTTATTCGGATACCATCGAAGGAAACATTGCTTACGGTGTGACTCATCTTACTCCCGAGCGTGTGGTCAAATTTGCGAGATACGCTTCGGTTTCGGACTTCATTTCCAAGATGCCCGAAGGGTACGATACCATAGTGGGAGAGCGCGGCGTAGGCCTGTCCGGCGGCCAGAAGCAGAGGATTTCCCTTGCAAGGGCCTTAGCCATCGAGCCTTCGATCCTTATCCTGGATGACACCACTTCCGCCGTTGATATGGAAACGGAAAAAGAAATACAGCACAGCTTAAGAAACCTTGACTTTAATTGTACCAAGATCATTATCGCCCAGAGAATATCCACCACCAAGTTCGCCGATAAGATACTGGTGCTTCAGGACGGCCGCATAACCGAGGAAGGCACCCATGAGGAACTCATTGCCAAGGGCGGTTATTACAGCGAGCTTGTTAAACTCCAGACGGGAGGTGATGAATAATGGCTCAGAAGAATACCTACAGAGAAGACGAAACGTACGAAGATAATTTTGACATACGACACCTGCTTCTGGCCGGTGCCTACATTAAGAAGTATTTAAAGGGCATGATCGTTGCCATGATCTTCAGCGGTATCGCCGGAATGGCGGCCCTTGTATCTCCCATTATTACCAGAAAGGTTCTGGATGAGGCGGTTCCCGCGGGAGATTATAAGTATCTGGCTGTTCTGGTAACCCTTTTGGTGGCTGTGTTCATCATCATGGTCATATTCGCCACCATACGTTCCCGAATGATGGTAAACGTGAGCCAGAACATAATCTACGATATCCGTAAGGATCTTTTCGCTCACCTACAGAAGCTTCCCTTTCAGTATTATGACGACAGACCCCACGGTAAGATCCTCATAAGAGTCGTAAACTACGTAAACTCCGTTTCGGATATGCTTTCCAACGGACTTATAAATGTGGTACTTGAGATCATGAACCTGATATTCATAGTCGTGTTCATGTTTATCGTGGATGTACAGCTTTCGCTGGTGGTGCTTTGCGGTGTGCCCATCCTGGCGGTTTTCATGTTCTGGATAAAGAACAAGCAGCGTCAGGCATGGCGTGATGTTTCCAACAAGAACTCTAACCTTAACGCTTATCTTCAGGAAAACATAGTTGGTGCCAGGATCACCCAGATATTTGCCCGTGAAGATGAGAACGCAGGTATTTTCGCCCGCCTGTCCGGAAACTGCAAGAAGACCTGGATGAAGGCAGTTGCTTACTCCAGTCTGGTATGGCCCGGCATCGATACCATTTCCGTATTTGTAAGAGCCGCCATCTTTATCGCGGGACTCATTCTTTTCGGAGCGGGACAGAAGTCCCTGGGTACAATCGTGGCTGTTTCCAGTTATGCCAGCCGTTTCTGGCAGCCTATCATGAACCTCGGTAACATATTTAACGGCTTCATCAACAACATGGCTTATCTTGAAAGAATTTTCGAAACCATGAGCGAACCCGTTACCGTTGACGACTGCGAAGGCGCCACAGAGATGCCAAAGATCAGGGGTGAAGTTACTTTTGAAAACGTTCACTTCAGTTACGAGAAGGGGAAAGAAATCCTTCACAACGTATCCTTCAAGGTTAAGCCCGGAGAGAGCATTGCTCTTGTAGGCCCCACAGGTGCCGGAAAGTCCACCATAGTTAACCTGGTTTCCAGATTCTATAACGTGGACAGCGGAAGAGTGCTCATTGACGGCGTTGATATTTCGAAGGTTACCCTTAAATCCCTTCGTTCCCAGATGGGTATCATGCTTCAGGACAGCTTTATATTCTCAGGCACCATCGAAGACAACATCCGCTATGGTAAGCTGGATGCCACCAAAGAAGAGATTGAAAAAGCAAGTGCCACGGTCTGTGCCGCAGGCTTTATAGAAAACATGCAGGACGGTTACGCTACGGAGGTAAAAGAAAGAGGTTCCCTTTTAAGCCAGGGGCAGAAGCAGCTTATTTCCTTTGCAAGGACCCTTCTTTCAGACCCTGCCATACTGGTTCTTGACGAAGCAACCTCCAGCATCGATGTGCAGACCGAAAAAGCCCTGCAGCAGGGCCTTAATGCCATGTTAAAGGGACGTACCTCCTTTATCATCGCCCACAGACTTTCCACCATCAGAAACTGCGACAAGATCATGTACATTTCCGACGGCGGAATTACCGAGTGCGGTACCCATGACGAACTCATGGCCAAGCACGGTGATTACTATCACCTTTACACTGCCCAGATGGATGACATCGCCTGATTCGGGCAATGAACCGGCGTGACGGGAAATATCCAACGAAAGGAATGCTATGGCTAACTACGGAAACTGCGATACCTGTTCAAATTATGTTTATGACGAGGAATACGATTGCTACGAATGTATGGTGAATATGGACGAAGACGACTACGGACGTCTCATGGCGGATTCAAGATTCCAATGCCCGTATTATTCCGAGGACAATGAATACAAGATAGTCAGACATCAGAATTAAACGCAAAATTAAGCGGCCCAATCGGGCCGCTTGTTTTTTTATTCTCCGAACTTTTTGACTTTTAATTCTCCAAGCAATCCGGTCTTATAAAGCACAGGACGTAATGCAAGATATATAACCACCGCAACGATGGTGTTTATTATGGCATTCACAAAGGAGGTGGCAATGGTCACGCCGACAAGAGCTTTAATGGCGGATTGTGCTTTGTCCGCATTGGGGGTAATGAGCGTAAACCAGATGTACTTGAGGAAGGGTTCGAAAATGCAGTTAAAACCGAGACCTGCCACAGATGAGATTATGGCCCATTTAACGATATAAGTGTGCTTGTGGGAACGGGAAAGTGTGGCAATCTTGTGTGCCACCAAAGCAACGATCAGACCGATCACAAGCTTGGTAATAAATGTACGGGGAGCGGATGCCGAATAGCCCAACAGGATATCAGCAAGTGAAAGACCGATGGCTCCCGCAAGTCCGCCGTAGGGATTGCCGAGGAACAATGAACCCAGGACGACAAATGCGTTTCCGACATGAATTTTGGTTCCTGTGGTGATGTCAAACAGCCCCGGGATCGGAATCGGGGGTATTACAGCGTAACCTACGTAGCAAAGCGCCGCCATAACTCCTGCGTAAGCTGTCTTTTTAAGGGCTTCTCTGCCCCTGCTTTTTTCTGATGTACTCATTTTTCTCTCCTTTGAGAATTTTTTCTCTGAAATTTGTATACAAACATATCACTTCTTTGGTATCATTAAAATTACCAGAAACGGAGAAAATTATATGACCAGATATCTCAAGATCTATGAAAAAGAAAAAAGAAAAATAGTGGAAGGAACCTATGAATACGGCGAAAAACTCCCCTCAAAGCGTGTAAGTGCGGAACATTACGGTGTAAGCGTAATTACGATTGAGCATGCCTATGAACTTTTGGCGGAGGAAGGTTATATAGAAGCCAAGGAAAAAAGCGGGTACTTTGTTACCTACAAAGAAAGCGAGGCTTTCGGGGAAAGTGCTTCGGGACATGTAAACGGCGGCGCAGGATTAAAAGACGTTTCTGTAATTGCATCTGCAGTCACGTCCGAAACCGGGGATTCGGAGACGTCCGAAAGTATATCGTTTAATCTGTATGCAAAGACGGTGAGGAGAGTCCTTGCGGACAGGGCAATGACACTTACGTCCCGTGCCGAAGGGTTCGGCTGCCCGGAATTACGCCGGGCTATAAAAGATTATCTTGCAAGATACAGGGGAATTTACGCGGATACGGAAAGGATTGTCATAGGTGCCGGAGCCGAGTATCTTTACGGTCTGATCGTAAAGGCTCTGGGCCGGGACAGGATGTATGCCGTGGAATACCCCTCTTATCAGAAGATTGCAAAGGTATACGGGGCCGAACACATTAATCTTGAACTTTTAAAACTCGGTAAGGACGGAATCGAGAGTAAATACCTGTGGAGCACGGACGCGGAAGTTTTGCACATCACGCCCTATCGAAGCTATCCAACAGGTGTAACCGCATCAGCCGCGAAAAAAGCAGAATACCTTAAGTGGAGCGTCGAGCGAAACGGACTTATCATAGAGGATGACTTCGAATCCGAGTTCACCACCAGCCGCAAGGCCGAAGAAACCCTGTATTCTCTTGATAAAAATGATAGAGTCATATACGTTAACACATTTACGAAGACTGTCGGACCATTCATAAGAACCGCTTATATGGTAATTCCGAAGGGCCTTTCTAAGCTCTTTTATGAGAAAATCGGATTTTATGCCTGCTCGGTTCCGGTGCTTGAGCAGTATGTACTGGCGGAACTCATCCGTAACGGCGATTTCGTCCGCCATATCAACCGTGTACGCAGAAAGCGCCGCGGCCGGACGGTCTCTCAGGATCGATAAAGAAAAGAAGCGGTCGGTGCCGCTTCTTTTTGCATGCGATAATTACATAAGGTTTTTATCATAGATTGCTCTTTGCCCGCCGACGTATTTCGGACGTCTCCTTGCACAGACGATGTTTGCTTCACCGATCTTTGAAAAAGAAATACGGAGCGGAACAACGACGCTCTTTATGTGCATTCCTATCATGGTATTTCCGATGTCGATTCCGGCCTCTGCAAGAGCATTTATGGATTCAACCAAAACAGGATCCTTGAAACGCTCATAGCAAACGGTTGCAAAGGCACCGCCCGCATGATTGGGCTGTGGAATAGCATTCACCTGCTCAAGATTGTATTTAAGCATGGTCTCACGTTCTACCACAAGAGCTCTGTTTAAGTGTTCACAGCACTGTGCGGCAGCGAGAACTCCGTGTGCCAAAAGCACCGGAATGATACCGTCGTAGATTGCCTTTGCGGCATCCATATTTGTGGCGGTCCCGATTTTTTCACCGAGAACTTCGCTCGATGAGCAGCCGATTACAAAAATCGCGCCTTCTTTGATTCCGGAAGCGGCAAGTATTTCTTCGGCAGCGCGTTTGCTTTGTGCCGTAATCTCTTTTAAATCCATATGATTCCTCACTGTTTTATGAATATATTTCCATGCGGTTAAATATCTTGTAAAGGCCGGCTCCAAAGGTAAGAAGCAAGGAACCGACAACCCCGATGAGCCCCTGGGCGATTTCATAAGGGAGCTTGATCATTGCATACTCGAATGTTGCATAGACATAGGTTTTTCCGAGTGTATATCCGATAACCATTATAACAGCGCCGACGAGAGTTGCAATGATGCTCGATACAAAATATTTCTTCTTGTCGTGTTTAAACTTAAGAACGATCAGTGAAATCGCTACCGCCTGAAGCCCGTGAGTCACAAGGGACACAAACATGGGAGTGGGATAAAAGATCATGTCGCCGAGAAAAGAACCAACGCCGCCGACGACAAACGCTGCAAGCGGATCAAGCAACAGTGCCGCGGTGCAGATGATCGTGTCGCAAAGGTAAAGATGCCCGCCGGGAACCGGAATTCCGTAAGAGGAAAGACCGATGTTGATTGCCATAAAAATGGCGGTGACGGCTATCCATCGGGTTTTGTTTATTGATTTGAGGTTGAGGGTTTTTGCTGTTGTGCTCATGTTTTGTACCATCCTTTGATTTGATGATGCAAAATATAGCACCGAATTGGTATCATTGAAATTACCAGAAACGAAGAATATTATATAACCAGATTTCGGCCCCGGTAGCAACGAGCGGAGGTGGCGGCTCCGCCCGGGGAATTTAATAGTTCTAAAGCGTTTTTTCCGTGAGAAATCACGGGGCTATTTTCTAAATTGAAATCTGCAAAGGGGGGTAAACCGCGAAATGTATTCAGGCAGGACAAAACATTTCCGAATGTGATATACTTAAAAAGGTTCCGCGTGGCGAAATATTTCGCGGCGCTTTTTCCCATCAACGGAAGAGACGCAAAGCGGTATCTTGGCGGGTTTATAGGCAACATGACCTATATCGACAATTATCTGAAATACTATGGTGTAGAATAAAGGATCGAGGGGAAAATATGAACAGATTGAAAAAGAAACCGGGTTTCTTCATGGGAGTGGCTTTGGTCGTTTCGGTTTTGTTTTTAGCGGCCTGCGAGTTGCCTTCTTTGTCGGGGAGAACCGTGGTCGTGGAGGAATTAAACGGTACGGTAAGCATCACCGGTAAGGACGAAGAGAAGAAAGCTGTAAAGGGCGAAAAGCTTACTTCGGGAAACTATGTTGAAGTTAAGGAAGCAAGCGACCTTACAATCAAAATGGATAAGGACAAGTTTCTTTATGCGGAAGAAAACACGGGTTTTGCGCTGAAGGCCTGGGGTAAAGAAGGTTCCTCACGCACTCTTATAGTACTTGATGCGGGCAGCACGCTTATAAGGATTGATAATAAGTTAAAAGAAGATGAAACCTTTGAGGTGGAAACGCCCAATTCAATCATGGCCGTAAGGGGTACCGAGTTCAAGGTCAATGTTTTTTACGATATGGACGGAGTGCCCATTACAGAGGTAAATGTTACAAAGGGAAAGGTTGAGACCGCCTTTGTAACGGAAAGCGGAAGAGAGACCATAGACCTTGGGGCCGGAGAATCCGCCGTGATCTACGGTGAAGAAAAAGAAGCGGAGCGGTATGATTCAATTGATGACGTTCCGGGTTCGTTTTATGAAGAGCCGGAATGTTTCCACGCATCCGGCACGGTTTATGAAGGCTTTCAGTATTATTCGGAGCTGAAAGAACAGTACGATAAGAAATACAAAGATCTGTGGATGGCCTACTCAATCATTGTATTTGACGAGCCCGTGGACTATAACGGCGAAAAGATAGATCACTGCATTTTTACCTTTGACGATCCCGCAACACCTCCCGATTCCGAGTACATCAACCGGCACCTGGATTTATACGGATACTGGGGTCCCGACCACCAAATGCTTACCGATGTTGAGTATGATATGACGTTGGATGCGGTGGGAAATTTACATGTATTTTATGCTGTAACGTACAAAGCAGATTAATAAAGGAGTTTTTTATGTACAGACCTACGATTGCCCCTATGGGCTGGAACAGCTGGGACTGCTTCGGTGCAGCTGTGACGGAAAGCGAAGTAAGAGCCAACGCCGAATATATGGCAAAAAATCTTAAAGAAAGCGGCTATGAATATATAGTCGTGGACGTGCAGTGGTATGAGCCCGGGGCCGACAGCCACGAATACAGACCCTTTGCGGAACTGTGTATGGACGAATACGGACGTCTCATTCCTGCGCCCAACAGATTTCCTTCCTCCGAAGGCGGAAAGGGCTTCAAGCCTCTGGCGGATTATGTTCATTCCCTGGGGCTTAAATTCGGAATACATATCATGAGGGGAATTCCCAGACAGGCGGTATACAGGAGCCTTCCGATCCTTAATTCCGACAAGACCGCCAAAGACGTGGCAAGGCACAACAGCGTCTGCGCCTGGAACCCCGATATGTACGGAGTGAGCGACACCGAGGCCGGGAAGGCCTACTATGATTCGATATTTTCTTTGTACGCCTCCTGGGGCGTTGACTTTATAAAATGCGACGATATAGCAAGAGAATTACCTCACGAAGAAAAAGAACTCATCATGCTTTCAAAGGCTTTGCATGAGTGCGGAAGAGACATGGTGCTTTCTTTGTCACCGGGACCTGCTTTGCTTGAAAAAGCAGAACTTTACAAAGAAATCTCAAACATGTGGCGCATAACCGATGATTTCTGGGACGACTGGAAGCTTCTTTATGCCATGTTTGAAAGAGCGGAAAAGTGGAGTACCCATGCGGGTCTCGGGCATTTTCCCGATGCGGATATGCTGCCCGTGGGCCCCATACGCCAGGATTACGGCAAAGAAAACCGTACGAAATTTACAAAGGACGAGCAGATAACCATGCTGACTCTCTGGAGTATCATGAGGTCTCCTTTGATAATCGGAGGCGACATGCCGGGCTTTGACGATTTCACCCTGAAACTCCTTACCGACGCGGACATCCTTAAGATGCACAGGGAATCAAGGCATGCCCATCAGGTCATGCGTAAAGAGATCAACGGAACCGAGCTTATCGTATGGATTGCCGCAAATGCCGAGATCGGTAACTATGTAGCTTTCTTTAATGCGGGGGAAGCGGATATCGATATGGAATTTCCGCTGGAGGAACTTGAGATCTACGGAGAGGTCACGGCCCGTTCTTTGTGGGACAAGAAACTCGAAAAGTCCGTAAGTTCCCTGAAACTTAACATCAAAAAGCACGGTGCCGTAGCGTTCATGCTTATTTAATAAATAATTTATAACGCGTTCGTGGTATGCTGTGATAGAATTGTCGGAGTGACAAACAACAGTAAAAAGGGACGAAAGGAAACGGAATGAACGATCAATTGGAAATCAGACAGGACTATTTAACCGGAGAAAGGGCTCTTTTCGGAGCCAGAGGCCTTAAGATCTACGACACTATCTTTGCCGACGGGGAATCACCCTTAAAGGAGAGTGCCGATATTGAACTTTACGGAAGCAGTTTTAAGTGGAAATATCCCCTTTGGTACGCCAAAAACATCAAAGTCAAGGATACCACTTTCTTTGAAATGGCCAGAGCAGGTATCTGGTATACCGAGAATATAAGCCTTGAGGACTGCATGATCGAGGCACCGAAGGAATTCAGACGCTGTGACGGTATTTCCCTTAAGAATGTTTCTTTTTCCAATGCCGCGGAAACACTTTGGAACTGTAAGAACGTGGAACTTAAGGATGTGGTTGCTAAAGGTGACTATTTCGCGATGAATATCGAGAACGCGAAGGTGGATAATCTCAGTCTTTACGGCAATTACAGCTTTGACGGCGCAAAGAACCTGGAAGTTCGCAATTCAAAGCTTCTTTCGAAGGATGCCATGTGGAATTCGGAGAACGTGACGATATACGATTCTTACATCTGCGGCGAGTATCTCGGATGGAATGCGAAGAACTTAACACTCATAAACTGTACCGTTGAGAGCCTTCAGGGCATGTGTTACATCGACAATCTGGTGATGAAGAACTGTAAGCTCATCAACACCACCCTTGCTTTTGAATATTCAAGCGTGGAAGCTGACATCACAAGCAAGATCGACAGTGTATTGAATCCTTCTTCGGGAACCATAACCGCAGAAAGCATCGGGGAGTTGATCCTTGAAAAGGACAAGGTGGACGTAACCAAGACGAAGATCGTCTGCAAAGAGTGATTGGTTTGAGTGATTAGTTTACATAACAAAGGTAACCACGGTTAGGAATCTCGTGGACCGGGGATACGGGGAATTCGGAGATAATATGGGAAAATACGATTTTGATACCGTTACAGACAGAAGGGGTACTTTTTCCGAAAAATGGGATGTTGAAGCAAACGAGCTCCCCATGTGGGTTGCGGACATGGATTTTAAGACCGCACCCGAGATCATAGAGGCCCTTGAAGAGCGCGTTTCCCACGGAATCTACGGATATACTTATGTTCCCGATGAGTGGAACCGGGCATACGTTGTCTGGTGGAAAGAGCATCACGGATTCACCATGGATCCTGACTGGCTCATTTTCACCACAGGCGTGATCCCCGCGATTTCTTCCACCGTAAGAAAGATCACCACGCCGGCGGAGAAGGTCCTGATTCAGACACCGGTCTACAATATTTTCTATAACTGCATCTTAAATAACGGTCGCGTGCCTGTGGAGAGTAAGCTCCTTATCAAAGACGGACACTATGAGATGGACTTTGAGGATCTTGAAAAGAAGCTTTCGGACCCCCAGGTTACGCTTATGCTTCTTTGCAATCCCCAGAACCCCTCGGGCACCATCTGGGACAAAGAAACCCTTTCGAAACTCGGTGAACTCTGCAAAAAATGTGGCGTTACCGTACTTTCCGATGAAATCCACTGCGATATCACGGATCCGGGCTTTGAGTATGTGCCCTTTGCGAGTGTTTCGGATACCTGCAGGGATATAAGCATCACCTGTATTTCCGCCACCAAGTGCTTTAATATGGCGGGTCTTCACAGTGCGGCCGTGTCGGTTCCCAATAAGTTTTTAAGACATAAGATATGGAGGGGCCTTAATACCGATGAGGTTGCGGAGCCCAATGCCTTTGCCGTGCAGGCAACCATCGCGGCCTTTACCAAGGGTGCTCCCTGGCTTAAAGAATTACGGGAGTACATTTACGAAAACAAGAAACTTGTCGATGAGTTCATAAGTAAAAACCTTCCCGAAACAAAGGCTGTCATGGGACACGCTACGTATCTTTACTGGCTTGATGTTCGCAAAATCGCAGAAAATTCCGACAGACTTGCGGATTTTATTCGCAAAGAAACGGGACTTTACATTTCAAAGGGCAGTTCCTACGGGCCCGGCGGCGAGGGATTTTTGCGGATAAATCTGGCTTGTCCGAGGGCTGTCGTTGAAGATGGGCTGGCAAGATTAAAAAAGGGAATAGATGCTTACAAAAATGCTTGACAACTAAAGGGGCTTTTTGTATACTAACCTAGTCGGTTGCGATAGCAACCATTTATATGCAATCTTTATGGGGTCTTAGCTCAGCTGGGAGAGCATCTGCCTTACAAGCAGAGGGTCATAGGTTCGAGCCCTATAGGCCCCAGTATATTGCGGCGAGATAGCTCAGTTGGCTAGAGCATGCGGTTCATACCCGCAGTGTCGAGGGTTCGAATCCCCCTCTCGCTATTGAAAAACGGAGAGTCTGATGA
>JAEEGK010011422.1_pt1 | contig 20292 bp, 8 predicted proteins | sample 8958771 | NCBI WGS metagenome assembly JAEEGK01 (sample SAMN16246547, study PRJNA631951) | gut metagenome | biome: gut microbiome; feature: rumen; material: SC-attached | host: Bos | place: Iran: Karaj | collected 2018-10
ATGCTTATTTACTTTAATATTTGCTCTATCAAATCAATTTATCAAAAATAATAAACTAAGAAATTTAGATGATGAAAAAAACATTATTGAATTAGAAATATTATCTGATTCTACTGGTGAAGTAAACTTTATAAATAGTGATTTTTTAGAAAAAATTGAAAAAATTAATGTAAATGGAGAAGAAATGACAGAAAAAAAAACCTCTATATATGTAAATGCAAATGAAAAATATTCTATAACAATTCAATTTCAAAATGATTTTGAAGAATCATGTGCATATATGTTTTCAGAAATTACTATAATAAAAAAAATAAAATTTAAAAATTTTAATGGATGTACAAATTCATATTCTATGTTTTCTGAATGTTCATCATTAGAATCTTTAGATTTATCTTCATTTGATACTTCAAAAGTTATTAGTATGGATTCAATGTTTTTTAAATGTTCATCATTAAATTCTTTAGATCTTTCTTCATTTGATACTTCTAATGTTAAATCAATGGAATCAATGTTTGCTGGATGCTCTTCATTAGAGTCTTTAGATCTTTCTTCATTTAATACTTCAAATGTTGAAAATATGGTGAAAATGTTAGAATCTTGTTTATCATTAGAATATTTAGATCTTTCTTCATTTGATACTTCAAATGTTGAATCAATGTCTCAAATGTTTGCTGATAGTTCATATATGTCTTTAAATCTTTCTTCATTTAATACTTCAAAAGTTACTAATATGAATAGAATGTTTTATCATTGTTATTATTTATATGAATTAGTTCTTTATTTTTTATAGATGGAGAATTTAAATGTATTGCAAATTGTGATGAATCATTGTATTTAATAGAAGATAATAAATGTATAAAAAAAGAAGAAGAAAAAGAAGAAGAAGAAAAAGATGAAGAAGAAAAAAAAGATGAAGAAGAAAAAAAAGATGAAGAAGAAAATTCAAATGAAAAAGAAAATTCAAATGAAAAAGAAAATTCAAATGAAAAAGAAATAATATCAAAAATAGAAGAATGTTCTGAAAATTCAAAATTTATTAAATTGAAATTATTATTAATTTTTATATATTTATTCTTTTGAATAATATAAATTTAGGAATATTATTATTTTTATAAAATTTAAAATAATTTGAACATAATAATATTTTTTAATTATTATATTATTTTTCTACTTATTATTAAATTGAAGATCATTATTATTACTACAATTTATAATTAAAAAAACTTTAAAAATTAAATAAATATTAATTTTATAAATATTAATTTTATAAATATTAAGTTTATAATAAAAGTTTTAAATTTAATTATATTTTTAATTAGAAATTTATTATATTTTTTTTAATTAATTTGATTTTTGTTTTTGCATGATTTGAATAAACTAATTAAAAAATTTTTAAATATTGTTGAAAATATTTTCATTATAAAAATAAATAAAAAAAAATTATTTTTATAATAATAAAAATAAAAATTCATTTAAAGTAAAAATATTTTTTATATATAAAATTAAATATATTAATTAAATATTAATTATAATAATTATTGATTACCAAACAATAATTTTCTATGTGCAGCTTCTTCTTTGTCTTTTTTTTTTCTTTTATATAATTTATTATCATCATTGCTAGAAAAAAGACCAGAAATAATTGCGCCTAAATTTTTAATAAGTTGTTTTTTACTATATGAAACGAATCTATCGATCATTGAATTAAAAGAATAAAATTTATCTTGTTTATCAAAAGTTCCAAATTTTAATTTCGTTCTTGGAATATTTAAAGGATGCCCTTCACCCATTTCGAAATTCAATAAAATTTCCGTTTCGTTGAATTTTACGTGTTTGAAATAATTTGGAATTTCTTCGTTGTTATTATTATCTTTTTTTTTATTTTCATTTTCATTTTTATTGTTATTATTAAAAAAAAAATTCAATATAAAAACAATTTGATTTTTTGATATATTAATATTAATTGGACGAACATTTAATTCTAAATGATCGTAAATGTACCAAACTGATTCATTTTCTAAATTAACGTATTCATCTTTTTTTGTAAATGTTACAATATTAATTTTATCTTCCATTTCACCAAATCTCGTAACATACAAAGGCGATAAAATTAAACTATTTCCGCCATTTTCAATGTTTCTAATTTTAATGTTTCTAATATTCAAATGCGTTTCTGAACTTTTATCTTCAAAAATTTGTTGCGTTCCTTCGAAATTCAACATTAAAAATTGCATTAAATTAACGCCACTTTTGAATAAATTAAAAATAACTTCGCCTAAATTAAAAATAATCACACTTTTTAAATTATTATTTCTATTAATATTCGAATTTAATTTATGTTTGATTTTTTCTTCAATTTCTGTTGATTTGAATTTTTTAATATCATCAATGTTTTTATTAATAATATTTTTTTCTTCGCTTTGAGAAAATCCTCGATTGAAAATAAGAAGTTCGATAATATTAAAAAAATCTTCGAAATTTTTCGCTTCAAAATCGCCTTTAATAATATCAACATTAATTTCTAAATTCGAAGTGACAATGAAATTATTATTTTTCATACTTTCAACCATTTGATCAATTTTGAATGTAACATTCGGAGTTTCAATGATTTTTCCGAAATTAACTTCATCTAAATAATATTTATTTTCTCTTCGATCGCCCATCCAATAAATAATGTCAATGTGTTTGTTTTTTGGGCTGCTGAATAATGAAAGTGAATTGCAGATGACTTCTAATGATAAATCTTTCATTGTGTTTTTAAATAGAAATTTAGAAATGATGATTTTGATTGGGAATTTTGTTAGTAATAATAATTTACTTTTTTTTACTTCGTTTTGAACGATGATTTGAAAGTTGCTGATTTTGAAAATGAGGTTTAAAATTGAGTTTGTTTCTTTGTTTGTTAAAATTGAGTTTGAATTGAAATTGTTGATTGAAGATAAATTAATTTCTGATTCATTTGGATTTTTTTTTGAAATGTTGTTGAAATCTAAAATTATTTTATCGATTATTAAAAATAAATCTTCGAATATTATTAATAATAAAACGTCTCTGTTGAATTTGTTCCAAAGCGCTTTAAAACCGTCGATTAATAAATCGAGATTTTTGTTGTTGTTTGAACTGTTGATTTCGATTTTGAAATTGACGTTTGAAATTTTTAGAAAATTGTTTCGATTGTCGAATTTTAAATCGTATTTTAAATTTTCTGAATTTTCTGATTTTTTGCTCAAAATTGAATCGTTGTTATTATTGAAATTAAAAGCGAAATTTTTGTTAAATAATGTTTTTAAATTATTATTAATAATTTTAAATTCGGATTTTTTATTTAATTCCATAAAATCATTGAAATTTTCTTTGATTTTGAGATTGTTGAATTCTTTTATTTGAATTTCTCTATCGAAAATGAAAAACATGTCGTCATTAAAATTATTTTCATCTAAAAAAGAAATTGTAAGAAAATCTAAAAACATTTTTATATTATTAAATTTTTCGTTTTCGGTGATTTTCATTGAATATGAAAATAATCTTATTATGTAACCAAAAAATCCTCTTTCTTTTACAAATGGATGAAATTCAAATTTTTTTTCATAAGATTCTTTGAATTCTAAATAATAAATTATTTTAAGATCAAATAAACATAAAATAAAAATTGATTTGTTTGAATTTGATTCGATTTTATTATTATTATTATTATTATTATTATTAATTTTATTAATTAACAAATTTTTTTCTTTATTAATAATTTTCAACGTTTGAATTTCTCTTTTTTTGCTTCTAATAAACGTTTCATTAATAATATTATTATTATTATTAATAACATTATTATTTCCATTTTCGAAAAATTTTTTTCTCAGCCATTCAGTTTTTTCCCAGAAAATTCTATAAATTTTATAGAAAATATTAATATATTCGAAATTAATAAACACAGTCAAACTTTTAGTTTTTAAAATTAATTTATTAAGTTTTTGATTTCCATCATCATTAAAAATATTTTCATTTCCAAAAACATCATTTGGCACATTCACTCTAATAATATTATTCATATTATCAAAATTCGCTTCGCATAAAGGCAAAATTAATAATGGAAAAGTTTTTTTTTCGAATCCGAAAATGAAATAATACAAACTTAATTCAATGTCATCTTTAATTTTAATGTAATTTTCTTCGTTAAAACATGTTGATAAAGCGAAAATGAAAATTTTAATGTCGATTTTATTATAAATTTCTTTTGTAATCGGATCGATTGATGTGATTTTTCCGTTTAAATTTGAGACAGTTAAATTAAAATTGCTTTTGATGTTGATTAATTTTGTGTCTGATAAATAAAAAGTAGAGAAATTTTTTAAATTAATTGATGTTATGACTTTTATTGCTTTTATTATGAAATTTAATGTTTTATCAAAAACTTGAATGTCTTGAAATTCGAATTTCATGTTGTCAATTGTGATTTTTGTGTTTGATTCTTTTGAATCTTGAGAATAAATTTTATAAAAAACGAGTTTGTATAAATTATATAAAACAACAGTTGCTTTTTTTTTGTTTGGTGAGAAATTGTTTGAGAAATTCAATGAATTAACGTCGATTGTGAAGTTTTTTAGCATTAGAATTTGATTTTCTTCGAGAAAAACTAAAATTTCGCCGAAAATTAATAATGTTCGAGATTTGTTTTTTATTGAGTTGTAAAAATAGCCGAAATTAATGTTTAAATCGAAGTTTTCTGAAACGGATTTTTTTGATGATGTTTCTATTGTGAATCCTGTTAATTTTACTGTTAATAAGTTTTTTTTTATTGATCGTAAGTATTGAATAATGTGAAAATCGCCTTTTTTTTCGAGTGATTTTAATTCATTTTTGTTTGATTGAAAAATTGAAGCTGTTGCTATTGAATGATCGTTAATATCAACTTCGATTTTATTGAATGTTAATGTTACTTTTGATGAACGTGAATTTTCTGTTTTGAATTTTTCTGTTTTTGTATGTTCATTAATTAAAAATTGAGTAGTTAAAAAATAATTTAACCAAACTGGAAAAAAAATATAAAAAGTTGAAAATTGATGAATTGGCTTTGCAATTTCGCTCATATAAGCATTAATTTTAATATCTTCGAAAATTAAATTAATTTCATTAGTTTTTTTCAAATCAATAAAAAAATTTTCCAGTTTACAAAACTCAAAAAAATTATTTTCAAAACATGTGCTATGAAATGACCGAAAATGTGGAATTAATAAATGTTCACCAACAATAATTTCAAAATTTTTACAAAATCCATGAATAATTTCACTTTTATTTAAATGATGAACAATTTCTAATTTAATCCACAATAATTTAATAATAGATTTTTTTTTCTTTTTTTTTATTTTCATTTTATTCGTTGCTTTTTCTTTAATGCGTCTTTCAAAAATCGAACCAACAATTTCAGACACAAATTTCATAATATAAAACAAATGAAAATCATGTGCTAATGCCAAAGTTTCGCCGAAAATTAAATTAATTTCTTTGTTTTTTTCATTAGAATTTAATGTTATTTTAAAATCTTTTACTATTGCGTTTCCTGTGTAATAATTATTCAATTCTAAATTATTATTTTCATTGTGTGTGAATGAAAGATTAATAGTCGAAAAAATTAATGAAATTTCTGAATTTTGATTTTCATCTTTGTTCATTAAAAGTTTTAAATTTACTTTATAAACAAACGAATAAAAATCTTCTGAATATAAAATTACACTTATATTATTAAATTGAAATTCTAAATAAGTTGTATTTAAAAATTCTTTTTTTCTTTTCAATTCGTTTAAATTTGTGCTATTATCGAAGTTTTTTTTTATTTGAAATTCGATTAAATCTAAACCATCGATTATTGTAATAATAATTTCGATGATTTTATCTAAATTAAATGTTGTTAATTCAATTTTAATGTCGTTTAAATTAGAAATTATAATATTATTAAATGTTGCTTGTTGAGTTTGATTGTGATAAATTAGATTTTTTTTTGAATTTATTGAATAAATTGGAATTTCGCAAATGTTTAAAAGATTGTTTTGTTTGAAATGGAAAATTTTCAGTTCGGAAAAAATAATTTTTAATTCGCTGTTTAATAATGTTAAATTATTGTTATTTAAATCGTTTTTTACGTATAAAATATTATTTTGAATAATATCGAATCCATTTGAAATTACAACCATGTATTTAAATAAAAAATTATCTGAACAAATGTTAATTTTTATTCGTTTGCATTTGAATGAAAATTTTTTTATCATCGAATCTAATTTTTCTATTAAAAATTCTTCGATGTTTGTGATTTCTTTGTGTTTTTGATTGAAAACTTTTGATAAATAAATTTTGTTTGATTTGTATGATTTAAATAGCAAAATTAAATGCGAAATGAAACTAAAAAGATTATTTAATGATTTTGTACAAATATTGAAAATTAATTCGTTATTTTCGATTAAAATTGTGATTTTATTTGATAAAGAAGAAAAATTAGAAATTGAAAAAAAACCATTGTCAAATTTAATTTTAAATGCGATTTGAGAGAAAAATAAAATTTTATAAACATAAAAATTATTTTCTAAATTTTGATTTGAATTTTTTACATTGTAAATTTTATTTTTTCCCCACAAATTTTCTTCATTTTGATTATTAATATTTCTATATTCAAATAATTCAAATTCATACAAACATCCAATTAAATCAATTTCGTTTTTTTTATTTTGCGAATAATCAAAACCAAACAAAATTTTTCTTATACTAATAATATTAAAATAATTATTATTTTTGAATTTTATGTTGAATTTTATTGATAATAAATTAATATCAAATAATTTGAATAGAAAATAAATAATTTTATCTTTAAAATTTAATTTTTTTTTATTTATTAATTCGTTTATGTTTTCTATTTCGTTTATTTTTAATAATTTCGCTCCGCCTTTATTATTAATGTACATTTTATTTCTAAGAATTTCGCTGAATTTTTCTTTTAAAATTGAAATGTTATTATTGAAATTTTTTGTTGTTGTTTTTTCGTATTTGAATGTTTCTTCATTTTCGATTTTTGTTAATTGAAGATTGATTTTTAGATTTTTAATTAAAATTCGAAATCGAAACCAAATTAAAATTATTTTTATGTTTTCGATGTAAATAAAAAAAGAAAAAAATTCGTTTATGTAAATTAATGTAAAATCGTTGATTGAATATAAATTTTTTATTTTGAAGGAAATTTTTATGAATAATTTTAAAATGTTTAATAATAAAATTATTATTAAAAATGGAATTGTAAATAAAATGAAAATTCCAGCGAAAATAAAAATTAAATTCATTTTTTTTTATTAATTAAAAATATTAAAAAATATTATTAAAATTTAAATAAAATTTTTAATTAAAAATTTTAATTAAAATTATTTTTTTTTAAATGGAAAATCAATTTTATTCAAAGAATTTTTTAAATTTTGTAATAAAATTAAACTATAATCAAAATTATTTTTATTATTAAAATTATCTAATAAAAAATTATTATTTCTTGAATAAACGAAAGTTTTATTTAAATAATTATTATTTTGAACATTATTTAATTTTTTTAATGTATTTTTATAAAGATTTTCATTATTAATTAAATTTAAATTATCATTTTTTAATTTATTAATTTCGTTATTAAATTTTTGTTTTAAAATAGAAATTTCTTGATTTTTTTGATTTAAATTTTGTTGAATGTTTTCATTAATATTTTTACTTTCGTTTAAATCTTTTAAAATTAAATTATAAGAATTTTCAAAATTAATTAAAATAAAATTTAATTCGTTTATTTTATTTTCTAATTGTTTTTCATATTCGAAAATATTTTCTAAATTTTCATTTGATTGAAATAATTTATTTTTTAAATTTAAATTTTCATTTTCTAAAATAATAATTTTATTTTCTTTTTCTAATAATTTTTTATTAATTAAATTAAATTCGATTTTTATTTTTTCAAATTCATTTAAAATTTTTTTATTTTCATTTAAATTATTTTGAAGATTGTTAATAACAATTTTATTATTATTTAAATCATTTAAATTTTTATTAAAATTTTCATTAAGATTTTTATATTTTTCATTAATTAAATTAAAATCGTTTTTTAAATTTTCAATTTCATTTTGATAATTTTTTTCTTTGTTTTGAAATTCTTCAATGAAAATTTTATGTTCATTTGAAAGATTATTAAATTGTTCATTTAAAGGTAAAAATTTATTTTTTAATTCAGAATATTTTTTATTTTTTTTATTTAATTTTAAAGAAATTTGATTGTGATTTGAAATGTATTTTTCAAATTTGTTTGTTGATTCTTGAATTAATTCTTGAAATTGTTGAATAATAATGTTTTTTTGATTTAAAGTTTCGTATAATTTTGAAATTTCTTTGTTTAAATTTTGATTTTCTTGCTGAAGAGAATCAATTTGAGTTTTTAATGTGGAAATTTCGTTTTCGTATGTTTCAATTTTGTTTTTTTCTTCGATGGAATTTTTTGATATGTTGCTTGTTGTTTCCATATTTATTTTTTTTTTTATATATGAAAAATTATATAATTTAAATAAAAATATATTATTATTTTTAATATATTTAAATTAATTAAATTATTTATAAATCTCCTTTTTCATCTTCTTTTTTTTCATCTTTTTTTTCATCATTTTTTACATCATCTTTTTTTTCATCATCTTTTTTTTCATCATTTTTTACATCATTTTTTACATCATCTTTTTTTTCATCTTTTTTTTCATCTTCTTTTTTTTCATCTTTTTTATCATCTTCTTTTTTATCATCTTTTTTATCTTTTTTATCATCATCTAAATTAATATCCTCATCTTTTTTTTCTTTTTTTTCATCTTCATCATCTTTATCATCAAGGACAACTTCATAAGGACTAGGTTTTTCATCTCTTTTTAGATTTAAATTATATTTCAAGACCCTATCCATTCTCAAAGCAAAATCATGAGGGTCACTAAGCGAATATCCAGATTCTAACAAAGCAGATTCAAACAACAACAAAGCAGTTTCTTCAGCTTCAACAGAAGGTGTGTTAGAATTACTAACAATTTCTCTTAGTTCTTTAATAACCGGATGATTTGGGTTAATTTCCATAGTTTTTCTTCCATACAAATATTGCGCTGTTAGTTTATCTTGATTAGCAAACGCTTGTGCTTTTTGTATTCTTTCCATACTTGCTGAATATCCATGTTCAGTTGATATTATTATGCAAGGTGCGTCTATTAAACGTTTTGAAATTTGAATGTTTTCTACTTTTTTTTCTAATAGTTTTTTCCACCAATCAATTAATGCTTTGAAATCTTTTTTTATTTTCTTTTCCTTTTTTTTTTCGAGTTCATCATCGTCGTCCCATAATGTTAAATCACCTTTTCCGACGTTTCGTAATTTTTTATGTTCATATTCACCTAAATTTTGAACACAAAATTCATCGATTGGGTCATCTAATAAAAAAACTTCTCCTTTTTTTTCTAAAATTCGTTGAATTAAAGGCGATTTTGCTAATGTTTCTTTGTCTTCTCCTGCTAAATAATAAATTTCTTTTTGTTTTGGTTGCATTCGTTTTATGTATTCATCAAATGAAGTTAATTCATCGGTTTTGTTTGTTGAGTAAAATCGTAATAATTTCGCTAATTTATTTCTGTTTTGAATGTCTTCAATTACACCTAATTTTATGTTTTTTCCATAATCTTCGAAAAATTTATTGAATTTATTATTTTTTTTTGGTTCATCTTTTTTTGTTTCATTATTGGCAGTAGAATTTGTATTATTTAAATTAGTATTATTTAAATTTTTATTTTCCTCAGTTTTTTTCTTTTTTTTGTCTTTTTTTTTATCTTTTTTTTCTTTATTTTCTTTATTATCTTTATTATCAGTTTTTTTTTCTTCTTCTTCTTCATCATCGTCATAATCATCATCATCATCGTCTTCTTTTTCAACAGCCAATTTAATCATCATTTGAATAGAAGCTTTTACTAATTTATTAGACATGACTTTAATCATTTTGTATTGTTGTAAAGTTTCTCTGGAAACATTCAAAGGCAAATCATCAGAATCAACGACACCTCTAATGAAATTTAAATATTTTGGCATTAAATCTTCGAATTCTTCTGCGACTAAAACTCTTCGAACGTAAAGTTTTAATGAGGAACTTTTTCCGTAGTAATTATCAAATAAATTGTATGGTTTTTGACCTGGAATGAAAATTATGTATCGAAAGTTTACTTCTCCTTCGAGTTTACTGTGATCGTAGGCAATTGGATCTTCGCTGTCTTTTGTTAAGGCTTTGTAAAATTTGAAGTATTCTTCTTTGGTTATGTCTTTTTTATCTCTGAGCCATATGGGCTTGTTTTCGTTTATTAATTCGTAGTCCCATCGCCATTTTGTTATTGATCGGGTTTTTTTTACCATTTTTTTTTCTTTTTTTTCGTCTTTTATTTCTAAATCATCTTTTTTTTCATCTTTTTTTTCATCTTTTTTTTCTTCTTTTTTTTCTTCATCTTTTTTTTCTTCTTTTTTTTCTTCATCTTTTTTTTCTTCATCTTTTTTTTCTTCATCTTTTTTTTCATCTTTTTTTTCATCTTTTTTTTCATCTTTTTTTTCATCTTTTTTTTCCTCTTCTTTTTTAACTTCTTCTTCAACTTCATATTCTTCTTCTTCAGTATAAGTTTTATTAATTTTCATATAGATGGGATAATCAATAAACTCGGAATATTTTTTAATATTCTTCTTAACAGTATCAACCTCAGAAAACTCGACGGAATCCTCCTTCAAAAACAACGTGATTTTAGTTCCTCTTCCCAACGTATTTCCTCTAGGATCTTTCGTGACAGTGAAACTGCTTCCAGCAGTACTGACCCAAATATGTTGAGAATCATCATGACTTTTGCTGGTGACAACGACTTTATTTGAAACTAAATAAGTAGAATAAAAACCAACTCCAAATTGTCCAATTAAATTTAGATTATTTCCTTTAGAAATTGCTTCTATAAACGCAGTTGTTCCTGATTTTGCGATTGTTCCTAAGTTTTTCACCATGTCATTTTTACTCATTCCAACTCCAGAGTCGATGATTGTGAATGTTTTTGCGTCTTTGTCTGTTTCGATGATGATTTTGAGTTCTTTATTATCGCCTAAATAATCTGGATTTTGAACTGATAAAAATCTCGCTTTGTCACATGCGTCTGATGCGTTTGAAATTAATTCTCTTATGAAAACTTCTTTGTTTGTGTAGAGTGAGTTTATTATTATGTCCATTAAACGTGTGACTTCAACGTTGAAGTTGAATTTTTCTTCGTTTTTTTTTAAAAGTTCTTTTTCTTCGTCTGTGAATTCTTCTTTTTCTTTTTCTGTTTGAGTGTTATTTTCGTTTTTTTCTTGGCAGAAAATGAATGAAATTAATGTTAAATATATTAAAAATAACGAAAAATATTTTTTATAAGATTTCATTAAAATTAAATGAATTTTTTCTTATGAATTTTTATTTATTTTTTTATAGATACACGTGTATAAAATAAATTAAATATATTAATTATTAAAAAAATATGAAAATAATAATAATAAAAATATTATTATTATTATTTAATTCATTTAATTCAAAAATTCTTTTTGTTTTTGAACATTTTCGACATGGCGCACGAAATCCGTGCAATCACATTGATAAAAATGGGAAAGATTTTTTGGGAAAAAAATGGGATTTTGTTGGTGAATTAAACAATGTTGGAAAAAAGCAACATTTTTTGTTGGGAATTAGAAATAGAGAAAAATATAAAAATTTTCTGATGGATTTTTATCATCCAAAAGAAATTTTGGCCTTCAGCACAAATAGAAATCGCACTATTGAATCTTTAATTGCGAATTTGATGGGAATGTTTTATAAAAAAGGGAAAAAAATGAAGGAAAATCAAAAAAAAAATTCGTTTCCGCAGAAAATTAATTTTTCTAATAAATTTAATGATGATTTTAATGATTTTAATTTAGAAACGTTTGCTATTCATTTATTTAAAGAAGAAGAACATGATTTTTTATTGCATGAGCCGAAATTTTGTTATCCGATAAAAATAATAAAATATCAACTTCAAAATTCAATGAAAAAACATACGATTTTATTCAAAAACGAATTCGGCTCGAAATTAAATGAATTTTTAATAAAAAACGGAAATGAAGAAAATTCAAATAAAAAAGATTTTTTTGATAGTTTCATTAATGTTTATGATTTTTGTGATCATTTTATTTCAGATTTTATTTATGATGACGAAGATTTGCAAATAAAAAAATTAACAAATTATGAAATAAATTTAAATAATTTATTCAATCATTGTCAAAAAATAGCTAAAATTATGCAATTTGATGTTGTTTTTGGCAATGACGATGTTTTATTTATGAGCATGTCACCGTCATTTAAAAAAATTATAAATTGGATGGAAAAACGAATTTTTTTACACAAAATTAATAAAACTAATGAACTTGATTATAATTCGCCGAAATTTGTCATTTTCAGCGGACATGACACAACAATCGCTGGTTTTATTAAAATTATGAATAAATTGTTTGGAAGTGAAATTATTAATCCGGAATTTTCTGCGAATGTTTTTTTTGAACTTGATTTTAAGGATGAAAAATATTTTGTTAATTATCTTTTTGGCGATGAAATTTTGAATAGAATTGAATTTTATGAGTTTAAAAAGAAAATTGAAAGTTTTTTGTGGAATGATAAAAAAATTTATAAATTTTGTGATTTTGATTATTTTAATATTTATAAAATTTTATTATTTTTTTTGATTATTATAATTTTTGTTTTGGCTGGAATTTTATTTTATTTTATTAAAAAAAATAAAAAATTAAATAATAATAATTTAAAAGAAATTAAACCAATTAAATTAAAAGAAGAAGAAAATATTAAAAAAGAATAAAAATATAAATAAAAATATTTTATTTAATTTAATAAAAATACAAATGAAATTAAATTATTTATTATTTTGATTTATAATATGAATTTGTTCTAAATTATATTCATAATTAATTAAATTTCCTTTTAAAATTAATTTTTTTAATTGATATTTATTCCAAATTTTCGTAAAACACGGAACAATCAATTTTTCGCACAAATACGCAACAAAAAAATTAACCAAAATCAAAATCAACACAATCAATTTCAATTTATCATAAATTTCATTCAAATCAAACAAAATCAATTTTTCTTCCGAAAATTTTTCAAACGGACCAATCGTAATATAAACACTATAAGCGAAAGAAAAAAACAAAAACAAAGTCAAATAAACATTCGTATAAAAAGGTTTTTTAAACGGCTTCGAAATGGTAAAAACAAACGCAGTAATTAAATATTGCATATTACTAATTAAAAAAATAACCGTATTTAAAGCACATGATTCAGGATTTCCATCATCAGTTAAAACACATTTTTCAACATTAATTTTCCACTTAACATTATTGATCAAAATTTGACCACCAAATTGAAAAACAAACGCAATCGCAGTTTGAATTAAAATACTACAAATAATGGGAAAACTAATCAAAGAATCAGTTGGTTTATGTTTAGTCAATTTCGGATATGCTTTTGTGTATGGAATAAAAAACGCTAAAGGAATGATAATAAAAACATCCACTGCTAAAAATTGCCAATCGCTCAAATAGCTGTAATTTATATTCAAAAGAGTGACACAAATAAACTGAACGAGACTGTACATCATCATATATTTAAAAGTTTGTAATGACGTTACTAACGCTGCTTTTCCTTCTTTTAAAATTATTATCAAACATGAAATATCAGGAATGTTCGATGTGAATGGCGCTGCGATTGATGCTTCTTCTGGTGAAAGTGAAACGCCGACATGTGCTGTTCTTAAGGCGCTGCAGTCGTTTGCGCCGTCGCCGCACATGCAGACTGTGAGTTTTTCTTCTTTGAGGGATTCTACTAACATTGCTTTGTGTTCTGGTGACATTCGAGCGAAAATGAAGCCGAATTTGAGGATGTTTTTGAAAATTGTGTGGAAGATTTTTAATTCTTGGGAATGAAATAGAGAATATTTGTTTTTTAATTTGAGAAGTTTTTCGAATGTTGAACCTTCGATTGCGATGATTATGTCTAAATTTTCGTTGTTTGAAAATGGATTTGATTGAATTTCGATGTTGTTTTCGTTTTCTTCGTTGATTAAATTATTGTTATTTTCAATTTCGTTGTTGTTTTGATTCGAAATTAAAACGGAAAATTTTTCAGGTGGAAATTTATTAGAAAAACTTTGTTGAATGGAAAAATTGCTTGTTCGAAAAACATTAGAATTTATTAATTGATTGATTGTTTCATCACAGTCGATTTCGAAATCATCGAAATTTTCGATTAAATTCCAAATTAATTTGTTTTCTTTCGTTAATTCACAAGTCATGATTTTAGAATCACTTGAAATTAATTTCGCTTCTCTTGAAACACTAATTGCGGTTAAAATATTATCGCCGGTTGCCATTAACATTCGCATTCCAGTTGAATGTAATAATTCTAAAGAAGGTTTTGTTTTTTCTTTGAGTTTGTTTTGCACAATCAACAATCCTAAAAAAATAAGATTATTTTCACATTTTTCTCTTAGAATTTCTTGACTTTGAATGAAGGTCATTTTCATCATTTTAAAACTAAGAGCGAGAACACGAAAACCTTTTGAAGTGTATTTTTTTAAAACGTCGTTGAAATCTTTTGGAATTGTGTCTGATTTACAAAGTTCTTTTATTTTTTCGGGGCTGCCTTTGCAGAATAATTTGTAATAATCTTCGTTTGAGTTTTTTGTTATTACGCTCATTCTTTGTAATTTACTTGAAAAATCGAATCTACGAACAATTGAAATTTCGTAATGAGAATTGATTATTTCTTCTTCGTTTTCTATTGATTTTAATTTGTTTTCTAATGAAATTTCGTTTTTTGGACGTAAAAATGTGAAATTTTGTTTTTTTTTGTCTTCGTTTTCAAATAAATTCCAATCGCTCGCTTGAAACATTTTCACATCGATTGGATCGCCGATTAAATTGTTGTTTACTAATGTTGCGGAATGACATGAAGCTAAACATTCGATGAAAAGTTGGTTTAAATCGTTGTTTAAGTTTTTTTTATTCGAAGTTTTTTTTTCTTTGTAGTAATTAAATGCGTTTAAAGAGTTTTTTTTTGGGTCTTTTAAAAATGAATCGAACACAAATTCATTCGATTTTACTTTTATTGGACGAAATCCGTGAATGTCTAAATGATCTTCAGTTAAAGTACCAGTTTTATCAAAAACAATCGTGTTTATTTTTCCTAATAAATTCACTCGATCTCTATTTATACAAATTATATTCTGCGACTTTAATCTATTCACTGCATATGAAATTCCTATTCCCAAACAAGCAGGTAAAGAAGGTGGAACTGCAGTTGTTATTAAATCTAGACATTTTTTTATTATTTCTGATGTGCTTTGACCTGCGTTTTTGAGGAATGGAATTGAAATTGAAAATCCAATGATTGAAAGACATCCCATTAAATAAATGTATTTTATACTGTCTTGTTTGAATTTTATGTCGATATTTTTTGGGTAAATTATCGAACGAATTAAATTTCCTTTTGATGTGTTAAATCCCGTTTTGTAAACTAAAGCCAAAACTTTTTCATTTACTTGATTTGTTCGTTTTTGAATTACTTTTGTGCCAGCGAATAAAAAATTTTTTTTTTCTTCTTCTAAATTAAAATGACTTTCTATTTTTTGAATTTGATTTTTTATTATTGGCGTTGATTCGCCTGTTAACATCGCTTCGTTTATAATAACTGAACCATTGAGTAAAATGCAATCGCATGGCATTGCTAATCCTTCAGTTTGAACTTCGAATAAATCGCCTGGAACTAAATTACGGCTGTTTATTAATGTGAAATATGATTCATTATTTGAGTTTTTTCTTTTGACATTGACGTTGCATGAATACTTGGCCATTTGTTGTAAATTTAATAAATTACTTCTAGTTTCATACGTTCCATAAAATAACGAAAAAAGCGTCGTAACTAAAATTATCGTTGAATAAACAGCATAATCATTAGTGTACCATAAAATAATACTAAAAACTTGGAAAATATAAAAAGGATCAGTGAATTCAATAGCAAGTAATGTTACAAACGAATTTACTTTAATTTCTAAATCACAAATTCCAAACAAAATTTTTTGATAATTGTATTCATCAGAATTTAAACCAACTGAACATTTTTTATGAATATTATTATAATTTGAATCGATTTCGTTTATTAACGAAACAAAACAATTTTTATTACTATCGAAAATGTAAGTAAACAATTTAAAAACAAAAAAAATACAAATTTCATTTTCATTCACATTTGAATTAAATTCTGATTTTAAAAAAGAATTTTTAATTTTTGGCAAATGTTTTTTATTAAGATTAATAATGTAATTTTCATTGTCTTTGCAATTAATAAAAACATAATTTGCTTTTTCTAAATTCGTTTGCGAATAAATTAATTTTAATTTCAATGAAGGAAACCAAACAATAAATAAATTAATAATTCCTAATGTAATAATATTTAAAAATATTAAAAACGCTAATTTACAATTGTTTATTTTAATAGGAACAATAGAATTTATTTTAAAATGTTCTTCACAATTTTCATCGTAATTTGAAACAGTAAAAAAATCTTTTGATTTATTTAAAATTAAATTTGATTTGTTTAAATTTGATAAACTTGAATTTATTTCATTTTCTAATAAATTATTTTCTATGTTTTCAGTTTCAATGTCAAATTGTTTCAATTTTATTTAAGATATTTTATTTTAAATAAAAAAAAAATAATAATTTTAATTTATAAAATATTAAAATAAAATTTAATTAGTTTCTTTATTTTCTTCTTGTTTATTTTCTTCTTCATTTTCGACTTTATTATTTAACGAATCATTCAAATCGATTTTTTCTGTTGCTTTCGGTAAATTTTCATCTGAAGCTCCTTCTGGTGTGTAATATTTAACAATTTCTTCCGGATAATATGAATTAATTTGATTAATTAAATCAATTAATTTATACGAAATTTCGCTTTGTTTAATAGAATCACTAAATTTTAATTCTTCTAATTTTTGCAATCCTCCATTTTGCACAAAATTTCTCAATTCATGATTGCTACTTTTTAAATACTTCACATATTGATTAAGAATATGTTTTAAAATATTATCCGGCGAAATAAACAACAACGGTTCTAAAGCAGATAAATTACTACAATTATCAATGATTTTTTTCAAAGAATTTTTCGCTTTGTCTTTCAAATATTCACTAGATTTAACATCTTTGTAATAATAAAGCATCAAACTAAGCACATTCGCATTAGAAACTTCTTTTGAATGTCGAGTGCTGTGTCTTCCAATGTGACCTAAAGCATAACAAGCAGCTGCTTTTATTTGATGGTTCGATTCATTTTGAAGCGCATCGCCAAGTTGACTAATTGCTTTTGCTTCGATGACATTCCATGCCAAATCTTTTTTGAATGACGCTATGAATCCCAACGCTAAAATTCCATACAATCTCGGCTCTCCTTTGATGTTGGTTATGTAATCTACTAGAATTCCACTTCCGCCTGATTCGCATATGATTTGTGCGTTGTCGGGACTTTTATTTACGATTTCGCATATACAAAATGCGGCGTTTTTTTTTACGATGTCATCTGGGTCTTTTAAACAGTTCAAAAGCTTTTGAGGATTCTGTAGTTTATTTATGACCTGCGAGGCTAAATCTTGACTGTGTCGAGAAATGTTGCCTAATAATTGACATATGTTTCTTTTTAATTGTGTGTCGTTATAAGATAAAAAGAACAAAATCGTGTCTAATCCATTTTCTGCTATTGGCTTCGCTAGTTGCTCACTGTGACTTGAAATGTATGACAATGTTAATGCACTCGCTCGTTTTAGTAAAATGTCCGGTTCTTGAAGACATAAAATTAAACTATCAACGGCATTTGCTTTTATTACTTCATATGCTAATTCCGCACTGTGTTTACTTATGTAGCCTAATGCCCATGCTGCTGCTTCTTTGACCCCTGTGTCGAATTCCTCTAAACATGCGACTAATGGCTCTAATGCTCCGTTTTTTACTACTTCTTCAGCGAGTTTTCCGCTGTGTTTTGCCACACTTTTGAATACATAACATGCGACTTTTTTGAAGAATTTATTAGGGTTGATTAGGGAATAAATTAATTGTGGAATTATGTTATTTTCTACGACGCTATTTGCAAGTTCTTCGGAAAAATTTGCTAATCTTCCTATTGCTAATGCGGCACTTTGTTGAATGGATGGAACACTATCTAATAATAAGGGTCGCAAAAGTGCCATTACACCTGCTGCGTTTAGAGCTTCGATGTTTTGTGGTTTTGAGGCTAAATCAGCGATTGTTTGAACGAAGGTGATTCTTGCTTTTTGATATTCTTCGAATGGTCTTAATAATTCTCTGCTCATTTAAGTTATAATTTATAAAAAATAATATTAAAATTAATAAATAATTAATAATATAATTATTAAATATATGGGCTGTACTCCTTCAAATAACAAAAAAGAAGAAATTATTGCATGTCAACCGCAGCAGCAGCAAGAAGAAAAAGTGATGAATAAAGACGACTTTAAAATAAGAGAAGGTTTGATGGTTCAGGAAACAAAAGGTGACCCTTCTTTATTATACGATGAAATTAGTGTTTTGGGCGAAGGAGCTTTTGGAAAAGTGGTGAAAATTAGGCACAAAATTTCGAAGGTTTTGAGAGCGATGAAAATAATTCAAAAAGACAAATTAGATATGAAATCTGATGATGAAAAAGCTTTGATAAATGAAATGAATGTTGTAAAAACATTAGATCATCCGAATATTATGAAAGTTTATGAGTATTTTAATACGCCGAAATGTTTATATATAATAAGTGAATTATTCACAGGTGGAGAATTATTTGATAAAATAAAAGCGAATCAATATTTATCAGAAAAAGTTAGTGTATATTTAATGAAGCAATTGTTGAGCGCAGTTGATTTTTGTCATCAAAATAACATAATTCACCGAGATTTAAAACCGGAGAACATTTTAATAGAAAGTGAAGAAGAAGCTCGAAAGGAGTTTTTTACAATAAAAGTGATTGATTTTGGAACATCAGATAAGTTAAAAAAAGACCAAAAATTCGAAGAACAAATTGGAACTCCTTTATACATCGCACCTGAAGTTTTGAGTGGATCTTATAATGAAAAATGTGATTTATGGTCATGTGGAGTTATAATGTATATTATGTTATGTGGGGTTCCTCCTTTTCAGGGAGAAAATGATGATGAAATATATCAAAAAATAAAGAAAAATGATGTGAAATTTGAGGAAGAAATTTGGGATAGAATTTCAGATAAAGCGAAAGATTTAATTAAAAGATTTTTAACTAAAAACATTAAAAAAAGAATCTCTGCGAAAGAAGCTTTAGAACATCCGTGGATAAAAGATATGAAGAAAATTAATAAGATTTCTAAAGAAGATTTGAATGAAGTTGTTAATAATTTAAGAAAATATTCCGCAACGAAAAAATTGCAACAATCAACTTTGGCTTACATTGTGCATAATTTAACTAAAAAAGAAGACACTGATGTTTTGCGTTCGATTTTCATTGAATTTGATGAAAATGGCGATGGAAGACTTTCAAAAGATGAATTAATTAATGGATTAAATTTAGTTTTGAGTCCGGAAGAAAGTGAAAAAGAAGTGAATAGAATAATGAATATTATTGATGTTGATGGAAATGGTTTTATTGAATATGAAGAGTTTTTAAGAGCGACGCTTGATAAGAAAAAAATATTGACGGATGAAAATTTAAGAACTGCTTTTAGATTGTATGATATTAAAAATAGAAATAGAATTAATGCTAAAGAATTGGGAATTGTTCTTGGAGGAGGAAATACTGATGTTGATGAAAATGTGTGGAAGGAATTAATTGATGAAGCTGATTTGAATAAAGATGGAGAAATTGATTTTGAAGATTTTTCAAAATTAATGGAAGAATGTTAATTTTTTTGTATTATTGATATTTGTATAGTAGAAATTCTATATATATTTTTTATTTTATTTTAATTTTGTTTTATTAATTTTATTTTAAATTATATAATATAATTTTATAATTTTTTCTTAAAATTAATTATTTGTTTTTTGATAATTTTTTTAAGTGTTTAATAATTTTAATTTTATTAAATAATTTTTTTTTATTTAATATTTTTTTTTGGGGATTGGGGATTGGGGATTGGG